>Ga0224511_10001710_pt1 | contig 13735 bp, 9 predicted proteins | sample SF_May12_sed_USG_2_FD_169988 | JGI IMG/M metagenome (GOLD analysis project Ga0224511, IMG submission 169988) | Sediment microbial communities from San Francisco Bay, California, United States - SF_May12_sed_USGS_8_1 | ecosystem: Environmental > Aquatic > Marine > Sediment | place: USA...
GTGATCATCATAATACAGCGGATAGTAATGCCTGAGCTCCATAGACGTCTTAACCCTCCTGAGACTCATGAATCTAATAATGTAGGCAGCTCCCCACTAACAACTCCTAAATTTTGGGCTTTCACCGAGCATAATGCCGATTCAAGCGCTGCCCGGATCTACCAATGCGTAGATGAGCAGGCTTTAAATATAAACCAAATATAAATATATAAATAAACAGAAATATAAACCACGACTTAAAGACAAGTATTTCTGCCATCCATACTCCAGTTGTAGAGAAAATGTCAAATACCCTAATGTAGATCGGGCTTAAGGAACTGTAATTGCTTACGATTTTCGGCGTAACATGAACACAAAGTAAAGTCTGGAAGAGAGAGATGAGCTGATGGTTTCACTCATTAGGCGCTCTGTTGATGATTGGGATATCATTAATCTACGGAGGGGTTTGGGCGATACATGGGGAGTAGGACCAGCTGTTCCTGGAGCGACCTTTAACTACCAATAATCAGATTTGATGCCATAGATGCAGCCAGGACCTGGAACCTCCAACAGCCTATGTCCTGCACGGTGCATGCTACACCCCAACAGATAGTTACCTAATAATACCGCAATCAGAGTTCAACGACGATGAACACTACACTAGAAGTTGATATATGAACATCTGATCAGTGTGAGATATTCAATAAAGCTTCACCACCTCATCCCACATTCACACTCTGTCCATAAGCTAAACTATCCAGTTTATGAAGACCCAGCTAAGATTGTGAGATATGCTAATGGGTGCGGTGAACCTAGAATATCAAGAGTATTGCTCTTAGGAAATAAATAAATGGTAGGATTTACCTTACTACGCTGCCTCTCCAGGTGGGAGATAGCTTTGAAATACAAATGGAAGGAGGGGATTCTGGAAATGGAGAGGGTGAGACGTGTAACATCTTGTGACTCATTCAGAAGGTGAGCTAATCAGCGGTGGTTCATTCATTCATTCATCCATTCATTCATTCATTCATTCATTCATTCATTCATTCATTCATTCATTCAGACAGCATCACCGTATGATTTTGTCGCGGCGTACTTCTAAATAACTTTAGAACTATTTCAGCATTTATTCTCTCTCAGCTGATTCTACCATTTGACTCAGTCTAAATGATCGTTGCTGAGGAGGCGCCGTTTGCGTATCAAACTACGATCGTCTCAATATCATAGCTAAAGGAGCGTAAACAGAGTTCTCTACAGCATCTCAATAGGCGGTGAGCAGTTTTTTATGAGAACATGATGCCATTCAGATGTTTCTATTGGGAACACTGTATATATTTGCTGTAACTCATCAGCTTATTTCAATCGGATGTATTCCTGATATAACTGGGCCAATTATACGCCATTCATCTTAAAGGAATTACCCCTATTAACATTAGAGACTGTTCTCTCAATGAATGGTTACAGTGCATTACGGCCTGATAGAGGAATCTATAAAGCCCAACGCTGCCGGCAGAATGAGCAGCGAGGTATCAGACGATCGCTGACCTTAAATCCAGTCACCCGAATGATTCCGTGATCAATTAGTGTCAATGTGTGTGTAAAGCGGAAATGCGTCGATAATTCATCGTGAATGCCACACTTATGTGCCCCACCACCGTAAAATCGTACTGTTCATTTCAGACAAATCGCCCGTTTTTCAAAATTACAGAGAGCCATATAAGTTTAGTTCCTACTCCTGATTATCAAAGCTCACCAATTGAGTAAGGAGATTAATATTGCCCAGCCGTACAGAAGACTGTATCAAGATATTACAACCAGGACCCACACAGGACCCAGTTGGCATCATGAGACACCTCCCTGACTGCCCAGTGTAAAATGACCAGTCAAGGAGTCAGTATTGACTGCTGTGCTAACAATCGCCATTATCATTTCATAGTGCTCCACCAACCGATAATTAGCGGGACTTTTATTACCACTGTCTTAGCATAGGCATTTTTTCTGAACGCAGCCCTGTGCAGTCACGCAGCCAGCTCTCTAGCCGTATGTCAGAGATAAGAATGGACTGACGTAGGAAGAGAAATAATTCATTCATAAACGGGATATGAGAGAGAGAGAGAGATGGGAGGAGGGTGGCTATTAGCCAGAGAATGTGACCTCCACAATCTCCAGCAGCATCCGGGACTCGATTAGTGGGAGTCGCGCTACCAACTACGCTTACAAGGGTACCCTAAATATACTCAAAGTAGCTGAGGATACTCAAGCGGTTATGTCATTGCGATATCCGGGTCATGGTTTACACCAACAGCTCTATCATTGGTACCCACAGTATATACATTTATCACGCACCTACTTTTAATAGCATATTGCGCTATGCCTTAGTCTAAATAGGAAAATATACATTTCAATATACACTGATATTCCATATCACTGAACACTTTGGTATACGCTGTTATACCTGGTGATGTATATAACATAGCACTGTGATGATATGCATATCACTGTATAGCTTCGTATACTCTATTATACCTGGCAATGTATATAAAATAGTGCTGTGATGATATGTATACACTGTATATCTTCGTATACTCTGGTATACCTGAAGGGTGTTGAGACAGGATCTGATGTCGCTGCCGGTTCTGTTGCACAGCTCGCCTAGAGAAGTTGTGTCCGCTCTGAGACCCTCTGCAGACGCCACCTGCAAAGAGTTACGTGATCGGGTCATGTGATTGAGCTATATGAGCGATCATGGATACACATAGCCCAGACATGCAGCAAGCGCCACTACCAGGGTGCATTGGTAGGATACTTTCTGATAGAAAGCTGGGAAGCATAGAGAAAACCGGGGCTTCCCCTTTAAATTTTGCTATTCGAATATGAGGCGAACGAAAGCGCATCTGAGCTGGGGGTTGAAACAAGAGTCGCTGATTCATCGCAGTCTAGCACAGTATGCCAGTCACTAATGGTCGGTTCAAAGAACGTTCTTTGACCACACTTTCAGCGCGTTTAAAGACCGGCGTTTCAGGGCTAATCACTGTTCCTGCCTAATGACGTAGCTCAGCGTGTGATAGCTGTTGCTTACTCGTGTGATTGCTGCTGCCAGCGCCACCTAAACAAAATATGGCGGACCTGACTGAAAATAGGTCGCACGGGTGATATCATGATCTCTTTGCAGTTGTTGGTGTCTCTTTGAACCAGCGTCCGAAGCTTTATTGTTTTTAACGTCCAAAGAACGATCTAAAAGAACGTTCTTTAACGTTCTTTTGCGATTATTGCAGGTCTGACCTGCAATAATCGCAGAGGGACGCTCTTGCTTCCCCCTTTGAAATTAGCCTGTGCTTTGCCTGGAGTAGGATTGAGCTTACAAAGAACTTTCCTGGTTTGAGTTCCTGGTTCAGTTATCATTCCATGGGTTGACTCGTTGGGAAAAATGACTGAACACCAACAAGAAAAAATGTTTATGAGCCTGCCTAATTGGTGCAAGTTCTATGGCCACTGTAAGTACGGCAAGCTCATTACAATCGTAACAGGTTATGGGGTATTATGCTTCTAACGACCCATAGCCCTTTCTAACATTACTCATAACGTTGGTGTTTACGATCTGATCCTGGTAATGCAACAAAAATCACTGCTACAGAGAATTGGGTCTGCATCAATTGACTAACACTGAAAACCGATACACAGGCCTAAATACTATTGAGGTACAAGGGAAAATCCAATCTTTTTTGCAAGGTTATGGAAATTAACCAGGCCAGGTTAGTTTTTGCAAGAGAAGCTCCGCTCGCCGCGAGCGGAGTGGTCATGCTGTGTCTGGGAAACGTCAAGTCAGGAGTATTACTGGACCTCAAGTAAGATAAAGTACATGGGCCCTGACACAAGGCGAGGTACGCGAGCGCTTCAAGGACACAGCGAGGTGTATGAACACTTCATAGTGAGGATATTTCCTAGTGAGGAGGAGGTGTATGGGCACTCACAGATGAGGGTCAGGTGTACGGGGGACAGATAGAGGTATTCAAACCATTTTCGGCTTATTAGGCCACTAAAGTAGACACCATCAGGTTTAATTAGCAGACACATGATGAACAGGATGAGATAGCTAGACTTTTTTCGTTCTCCTTGTTGGGATTTACAGACCTCCTGTAGTCTGGCTGCGAGCTTGGTGGGACACTGCTGAGGGAAGGTGAGCGTGAGCGCCATCTGTCGGAGGGGTCTAAGAGCCGGGGTGTATCTAAAATAATCCATACAGGCATGTAGTGAGTCACAATAATAATATATCTCCTGACACAGGAGGAGTGCGGAGGTTGAGCGCTTTTTCTGGCGGATCATAAGAAGGTTATCTATGTGTACCATTTGCCCGCATAGAGAAGGCTACTCTATTTTTTCTTAACACTGTGATGGAAAACCGATCAAGATGAGCTCCAATAGCGTCCACCACAGCCCTGATGCATTAATAGTCGGTGTCAATAGTCAGCCTAATATTGATGCTTATTCCAAGTACAACATCGGTGACTTTGTGCAGCATTTAGCTGACAGGCTTATATAAAAACATTACCCGCCCAGAAGTTACTGCACCCGAGTCAGCGGATCGCAGACAGAAGATAAAATCACACGAGACAGACAGAGAGCTATTTGCATCGTTTAGCACCTTGGGAATGATTCCCGGGGAGGGGAGTTTTGAGACGTCTCTGGCCCCGTGGGGGTCTCAGGGTCAGCGTCAGTGATCGGGTGATGCCTTGACATCTAGAGAGCCTAAATGTCACCGTCGGTTGCCTGGCATTTCCACTCCCGCTACCTCCTTTAACCTAACCTTATTATAGACTGTGAGGGCGTGCATTCAGTTACCGATCGGGGGATATCGAGATGGGACTACACTTCTCGGTTTTTTTCGCACATTATTACCCTAAGCTGAGCTATTGATGGTACATCGGGCTTAGAACCTGGTTCAACTCAACAGGTGCAGCATCACTTCAGTCTTTAGCTGGGACTCGATCGCTAAACGAAAGAGATCCACTCATAGACTAACCTCCTTCCTTTCACCCTATGGATCTGCCACAGAGTAACCTTCTCTATGGGGTACGCCATGGCAACAAGCTATTGAGTTGGTAATAATGTAAACGATGACCTTATCCTGTCACTCACAGGTCATTGCAGATACAGATGATGGGTCTCATCACTTTGGAGTTACTGTTCTTTTTCTTTTTACCTCCGCCCTCATCTCCTGAATCATTTAACATGCTGATCAGTGCATTTATAGCCGGCTACAAAAGGAAAAGGTAGATGGAGGGTGCATTTATCGCAGGACAATAGCAGGTCCACAGCAAATAATGAGTCTGGTAGTCACTAATCGGTGCATTCGTGTGATAGAGTTTTGGCATTTGAAACTGGGTTTCGGACTCATTCTCAGTTCCAATACTCGAAAGTGCGCCTGAAGAGTGCAGTTTTACAAACCATGTATTTCGGCTACCTCTGAAAGTGAATTCGATCATGCGAACAGAATTCTGCACCTGAAAAGTGGGTGTGCTAGTTTATACAGTGTCAATGTGATCAAAATATCGATCGCTTATTTTTTTACAGTCGCTTCACGGGTTGCTTTGTTGTTGCAAAACAGACCGTAAAACAGACTGCACAGCCTTTCTGTCCTTAGACACACAAGATTTTGAAAGAGGACAGCTCTAATGAGCCCGAGACTTGTTACATTTTAAAATGCGTGATAACCTCTAAAAAAAAATTTTATCTGCTTCTGACCGAAATCACGCGAATACACCTAATGTTTATAATAGAGCGTCAGCAGGTTATAGCGGGGGATTATTGCGGGGTGGCAGAGTCAGTCCCGTAGTGAATAGCTAAGCAGAAAACTCACTGCCGGCGCTCCGTCGATCTCGTCTATGATGAGGCAGTTTGGTCGCCGATCGAGGCCCATGACGGCTCGTGTTGTGAGGCAGTCACCGATTCGTTCACGGAACGCGGTGGCAGTCCGTTCGTCGGACGCATTCATCTCAATGGCGTTATAGCCGGCGTGTCGTGTGATGACGTGAGCGAGAGTCGTCTTACCGAGACCGGGTCGACCGCAGAGCAGTACCACCTGCGGAGTAAAACCACAAGACAATCATACAGAAGTTACAGGATGATTACTCAATGCAGTTCTTAGCCAATAGAGTGGAGCAGTTGGGTAATACCTGGCAATCACGTCAAACTTGGTAGCACAACTGTTTCCGGTGAGGGTTTAGAGAAGTGCCCATGACTTCAACTACCCTGCGGCAGTCAAGGTCACCCCGGTTAAGCTAGGGAAAAGCCTTCCAGAAGATATATAGCGAAGGAAGTTATGCTTTGTACAGAAGTTAGGTCGATATGCCCGCTGCTAAAGGTGAATATGGGTGGAAAGCAGAGGCGGAGGGACGGAAGAGCAAAGAATTAATGCATAAGGTTTCATTTAACCCTATACCGAATGGCCGGAGAGGAAAGGCATTTTAATAATTCATTCTTCCCGCAGAATGTACTTTCACGGTTAAATGGGTTATGTCACGGTCAAGTGTAGACACACTTTCGGAGTTGAATTCTCCATTCTCAAAGGGAGGGGACTCCGCATTAATTGCGGCGATAGCGAGTGGTCTTTTTCTAAAAAACGAAAACCGGTCATTCGAATAACTACAGCCCGAATGGTCCAAATAGAAAGAAAATTGGATCTAATTACTAAAACTTAATAACCTAATGATCTTTACTCCCTCATAACATCGGGTAGAACTCAAAATTGAACGTAATATTGGAGAAAACTGAAGTTATGAGAAGTGCTTTGCGGGTTTTCCCTAGCCCTAAATAGAGTCTGTTGCGTTCGGGCCACTATCATTGCGCAATAATGGCACTAACGCTCGCTGACAGAGGTGACAAACTGCACTCTGAAACCCCATTTCTATATTTTTGTTGAATATTTTCTCTATTCAGACTTGTGTAACTGCAGGTCTATTATACACCTGCAAGAGGATTTTCCAAACATCAGCGTGTAAACCGAGAAATCAATGCAAACACCAACAGCTGTGTTAATTTCTTATCTCGAGGCCAATTCTGTTGCGTCGACGGTCTGAAAAGTGCGTCGCCGAGGGCTCTTAGTATGCACATTGGATAGGGCTCTATCTAAGCTTCCATTTGAGTTGGGTATAGGGCCCATTTGCTCATGGTAGGCTTCAAAATCTGAAAACAAGTGAAGACACTTCTGGCCATGACATAACCCCTTTAAGGAATTAGGACAGGCAATGAAAATCAAATTAAATAAGGAATATAAATAGCCAGGAGAGAACGTTTAAACTATGTTTAGCGCATCAGTTATAATTAGTAAAACACACAGTCTAACTATTCCATAGGCATATATAATAGTTAGGTTTATACCACCATGAGTAGCACCAAGCTAAAGTACTTTTATTTTATTTTTCTACAAAGGCACTTGGCTATCCTATCAGACCTCACGTTCACAGGGTGCGCTCTCCATAACTACAGCTCAGAAACTAACAATCCGGAAGTCAAGCATTCTTGCCACTGAGCTATTTCGCTGTTCCGCTAAGAGTTTTAAGATAAAGATAGTTACTATGATTCTTATAGAAACTAAACCTTATCTATCTTATGTCAAAACACCTACACCATGTCAAGACGAAGGCATACAGGGTGACACTTTGTGACGTCACAGTAAAAGAACAGTAGGTTGACATTCGAATAAACCCACAGTTAGGAAAGAGATTGCATAATGTCAAGGCAGTCCAAATTCCATAGTTTTTTTGCCAGTACCAAGCTGATTCAGACAGCAGCCTAGCCTGGGGTTGACCGGTAGGTAGTTAGTAAATAATTATCAGTTAGAGTAAATTGTTGCATTTTAGCACTCTCCATCATTATACGCCTACCTGATAATTACTGCGACAGACATTACGCTAACTTTACAAGAAGGCACAGTGACCAGCGAGTTAGTTCCTAGGATGTTTTTCTTTGACTAGTAAAATTCATGCACAGGTTACACTTTTGGCAAAGTGACATCCATAAGCATACGCTGGAATGTTATGTACTTCTAAACATTTCAAAGGACTGCGATAAAACTAAAGTGAGACCTCAACTCGAGGGAATCTCACGGCAGACTCCTTCAAGTTGGAAGTTGATAAAACTAGTAGACGTAGACCTTAACAGCAAAACAGCTCCGGGCAAGTCACAAAATAAAATATTTTTGATCCCACTATGACCCGCAAATGGATGGGTCATTGTGTATTGCAGCATCATTATTGATGTGACAACCCTAGCCGTTTCACCATCTTTATATAAGGTGTAAATTGGCGTCTAGCAGAATTTGAAATGAAGAGGCCTAAGAACTCCCAATCTTTTTATTGTCACCTTAGTCCAGGGTGGGACGGGGTACCTTTTGCGTTGGTCTGTAGGTCGCATCGTATTCCTCCTCCAGCCCTAAGTCTTCGTAAAGCTTCTTGAAAAATTCCTTCTTTTCCTGCTGAGTTTGTTTAGTGCCAGGTTTGTTATGCTGCTATTGGAGAAAAGCCAGCAATATAAATAATTTACCCTCATCCATTTTGCTCTGAAATCGCTAATCTGTACGATGAAGTTAAAGCCATCCAAACAAAAGCTGAGTCAAAAGTATTCCAAGATGGTTACCACTCAAATACAGCAAAAACTTTCAATCTGAAGGCATGGAAATTATGAATTGTTCCAGAAACACCCAAACTAAACAAAGATGATAGTTTAAAGCTTTCAAATCATGCAAAGCACATATTATTGTTATAGCTATTGCTTCCTCAATAAATTATTTGAAAACCTTGCCCCATAAAAGAGAGAGCGGTGACAAAGAGGAATGATGAAGCGTGTATTACATTTAGGCATATATATGTGTGCCTATGCCACATACATAGTGACGTATAATACATTAAGTTATATGTTTATGCCTCTTGGGTTAGTGAGTCCATAGTGATACCTTATGGGCTGACATGCCAGGTCCCGTTTTCTTTGCGGGTTTCTGTCCTCCAAATACAACATAGTCCCACATCTTCACCCAGCGAAGTAAGACTCTGTTCACAGTCTACAAATAATGAACATATAAACACTGAGAACATGCTCATGCTGGTGGGTGTGTCCCCTGAAAGGAGACCTATGGGTCAGCGTCCTACGCCTCATCCGAAAACTTGGAGCAACGTGACAGCTAAAGCGCTGGCAAAGCGAACAGCATGCCGGATTTAGGACCGGAGGGAAGGCCCTTGGTTCTGACGTCACGTTGTTCACCCACTTACTTAGATTTGGATTGCAATGTTAAATTGAAAATCCCCATTTAAACAGTAACCTTCCTTTTGGCCACATCATGTAACATTCTGAAAACAAAATGTTTTTACGTATCCTAGCAGCTCAGGATACCAGTATCTGAAAACTTCTCAAATTATTTAGCTACTTGTATGTGTAGCACTGAATACTTGGGATAAAGCTTCAATAGTAGGCAGTTTCCAGTATAAACCTACAATGTATCATGCTGCATGTGTTTATAAAAAGAGAGGTGTACACGTATTCCGGTAGCTATCAGTTAAATGTCAGGTGCCAGTGTGTGTAGGTGGAAGGATTTTTATACCCTCGGGGATGCCGAGATTAGCAGGTGCTTTAGATGTGTACGTGTGCATTGTGCGTGTATGGAAAGGATGCATTGTTTCGCTATTCGGAAGCGCTACGCAAAAATGGCTGAGGTGTTTACAATCCAATGCATGAGCAAGATGAAGACTGAAGACTGAACTACAGGCTTATATTCTGATTATACAAAACAATTTACTTCTACTTCAATGCTTTAGCATGCCCATGTGATCTGCATTTATGGAGAAGAGTGAAATAGGTCATTGGTTAAAGGGCTTGGGTCTTTAGATTTTCAAGTCGTAGTCATGTTGGGCTCCCACTCCACAATTCTAAGCTCCTACCACTCCAAACCAAACTATGTCAACTAAACAGTTTGGCGAAGTGGCCAGGTTATGGCGCAAAAAAAGAAAGCGCTTGCCATCTTTGATGATCGTGAGGAAGGCTATAGAAGTACATATGGATTGAAGATTAACTAGGATGTCACAATGATACCATTGTGCCAGCAATTATCCCCCCTCAGGCCAGACTCTAACTCCAGGTCCCAATCAGCAAGCCAGAACCTGAAGTCCATATGGAAAGCTACTCAATGGATGGGCATCTTGCAGCTAGAGTCTGATGAGGTGACAAACAGTGGTGCGGTGCATGCTGGGAGTTGAACAGGGAACACCAAGTTAACGTTTCACCCATATCATCTGGTGAAACCTCTACGAGGTATCACACTGCCAATGAGTTTTAGTTCAGCCTCGCCAATACCAACAGGGTTACCTATCCCCATACCCTACACCCACTGAATAGGCCAAGTGCCCACTAGTGACCTAGCTGAGCTTTTTTGTCACATAATGAGAAGTTGTCTACACATAAGTGACTGCTGCCAGTTGCAGCAGTCATCTTTCCTATTGGTTTGCTATAAATGCAAAGTTTGGAAAGATAGGAAAACTTCCGAGTGCATAATATTTTTATCCGGAATTCGTTCTATAAAATTTCTAAATACTTCATTTCATCTAAATAGTTTCAGAGACACACACCCATTTTTATTGTTTTTTATTGACGCAGTAAACAAGTAACGAGATATCACCCTCATACATCTGTTACTTGTGGGTGGCAGGCTAATGTGCGCCTCAGGGAAAATGCCACCTCTCTCTATTTTTCATGCGTAATTTTGTTATTTGCTTATCAACGCATGATTCACGCCAAGTAGACCAAAGAGCCACTAAATGAGTGGTTGTCCAAGCTAATATAGGTGATCCTATGCCTATGATCCTTATTTACTGTTTAGTTCTGATCTGGTAATGCTGAAATTGCAGACGCCGATCTATACAGCTTAGAATGTTTCCACTGCTTATTGGCTGGATGACAATTGCCTCATCTCAGGAGCTGCTAATCTTGGCACATTGCGTCAGGTGTACTACAGCCAGCAATAGCTGTACGATTTCTCGTATTTCTATCCGTAATGGCTGTAGTCTAACTGAACTGAATAAGCCATTAGAGGCCCTGTTATGCACCTTACGGTGATGGGTAAATGTTTATTTTCAAAATGGGAGGAATTGTATAATGATTTCACCTTGGGGTTCACAAGGACAACAGAGGACATTTGGAGACGTCTTTGGTATTGTCACATGAGGGTCTGGTTTAGTGGTTTGTCTTTTCTAATGGATATAGCCAATACTAAGAAATATCTCAGGGTTATTGGTAAAATGGACCATTAATTAATAAATGCTAGACTTCCTTTGAAACAAGTGTCCCAAGAATCCACCAGCTCAATTCATTGTAAATTGGTGTCACTGTTATAATCTATGGTGACAGCGACACCTCACTGGTAAACCATGGTGTAAACCAGTACCTATTGTTTCTTCTGTCCCCTGTTGTTAGGGTTTTGCGCTAAACGATTCTTGATTTTGTGTTTTCTGTTGGGTGCAGAGAACCCCTATTGAGTTCTTCTCCATGTCACAGCCTCAAGTCATACTCATAACCTCCGTTAGAAAAACCGGCATCCTTGTTTGTTCTGGCAGACTTTGAACTTCACTAGAGGTAATCAGCTGACTTCAGGTTGGCCGATATTTGGCAGGTTGTCAATACTTACGCATAGCTTCGACAGATAATATCCACCACTCGTTTCAAAATATTACAAATGAATGCAGGTTGTAGGATACGCCCAAATCAAAGACGCATCTTAAGACCATACAACTGTTGTCAAATTGTCATTTCTGTCCCACCGGTTAGGCGGGGTGTGCATCCGAAGCTATTGTTTCTAATAGGAGCGCTCCATACCTCCACCTTTCACACGCTAGCTGCCTCACTGACTTCATAACATTGTGTCAAGGCAACAACAGCACAACTATCAAGGCCCACTGATCCACTGACCAGTGGGCCTGGGAAAAAAACTGCTCAGTTTTATTTTTTCACAGAATGCCGTCCTTTTAGTTCACATTTAAGACATTCCTAGCACACCAGTGCTGACTGAGCGGCAGTCATGTTATTCATTAAAATCTTGTTGATACACCTAGTGCAAATGAAAATGATCTGTCAGAATGTCTCCTTTACATTAAGCCGGTCCTGACTTCAGTGAGAGGGCTTTATGCCGCTGATGGTCCTTTATAGGCCTCTATATCACCGAAGGACCTTTATAATCATTCATGGATGGACTTGTACTGCGGGACTGATAGGCCTATACGTCACTGAGAGCTTGGGTTCAATTTCAGTCACTCTTTTGATACAGTGACATGTCACTGGTTGATATAAGTCTGATGATTTAACTTTGATGGCCTCACCACAGCTCCCAGTAAAGTTCACTTGATCTGAGTGTACTTGGTCAGGTAACATTTCGTGGTAATATTTTATACTTTGAGGTTGCAGAATGATTAGTACTTATTATCACTTCTCACCATCTGCCAGTTTCCCTGGTTTATAGTTGCTGGATTTCAGCCAGTATTTCCCCATTCAGAATGCTAGGAGTACATGCATAGCCATCGATTTAGCTAACATGGCCAGCTTATAGGAGTACATGCATAGCCATCGATTTAGCTAACATGGCCAGCTTATAGGAGTACATGCATAGCCATCGATTTAGCTAACATGTCCAGCTTATAGGAGTTCATGCATAGCCATCGATTTAGCTAACATGGCCAGCTTAGAGGGACCAAAAATGCAAAAACGGTCAAATCTGTAGAATTTCTCACGCATATTTTGATTTCTCATGATAGGTGGCTACAGCTAGCATACCAGTATCTAAACTCACGCCCATAGAGTAACATAGCTTGTTATAGAGAGGTATATACAACTATCTACGTCTATAGCCCGGCTACGGCTTACACACCCAACACAGTTTTACTAATAACACCCCCATGACATAACAACAGCATCTTTGACTTTTTTTCAATGACGTATCATTCACAGGTGCTGCACTAGATTAAATAACACAGTCGCTGTCACACTATGTTTGTCTTCCACTGTCAACGAGCGGCATCCACGGATGGTAAACTCTTGTTTTGGACAGACGAAAAAAACAATGAAGAGATTGAACAGTATGACTGCGCTTGCTCGGTCGTGATGCTGTAAAGCCGTTGGCTGGATTTTTCCAGAACATTTGCTCCCTCATTCATATCATATCTAAAAGCTTTTTTGATAGATGAAAAAGAAAGGCAACAGGAAAACCACCTCAGTCCAGCCCCACGTCATCATGACAATGGCCAGTCATGAAAAAGCTGCCTTCAGACAGAATACCTTTAGAGAAGAGCAGCAGACTCACCTCATCACTGAGAAGATCCAGGTAAAGCTTTGGGGCGTACTTCTCAACCCAGAGTCTACTCTCTGTCTCTCCATCATTCTCCCTGTATGATACAATCTATAGCTATAGCGAGTAGACACGGGACGGTGGAGGGGTTGGGAAACGGGACAGTGGAGGGGTTAGGACACGGAACGGTGGAGGGGGTTGGGACACAGGACGGTGGCGGGGTTGGGACACGGAACGGTGGAGGGGTTAGGACACAGGACGGTGGAGGAGGTCGGCACTGGGACGGTGGACGGGTTGGGACACGGAACGGAGGAGGGGTTGAGACATGGGACGGTGGAGGGGGTTGGGACACGGGACGGTGGAGGGGTTGGGACACGGAACAATGGAGGGGGTTGAGACAAGGGATGGAGGAGGGGTTGGGACACGGGATGGTGGAGG
>Ga0224511_10001711_pt1 | contig 13727 bp, 8 predicted proteins | sample SF_May12_sed_USG_2_FD_169988 | JGI IMG/M metagenome (GOLD analysis project Ga0224511, IMG submission 169988) | Sediment microbial communities from San Francisco Bay, California, United States - SF_May12_sed_USGS_8_1 | ecosystem: Environmental > Aquatic > Marine > Sediment | place: USA...
TGCTCTCACATAATGAGATCAAGTAGTACTATTGTTGGTCAGTCAAAGTAGGTTAATACATTCAGGTTAATATATTCATAATACGTCACTGGCCTGGAACTGGACCATACCATCTTTCATAACACGTTCTCCATATTTGGAATTGTTGTTGTGTATGTGTTCACGTGGTTTGTTAACCTTAGTAACCATCTGTATTTAAGAGCCCGCCCGGCATGTGCGGTGCGGACTCCTGGCTTTTACATCTAGCCGCATTCTTGAAATAAACTAGTAACCACCATCTGTCTTACGTATTTACTACATTACACTGAACCATCGACCCTCTGTGTTCAAAAGAAAGTTTCTTGCACTCTACCTACTTCACCACCGCTGCGTTGCTGTGGACGGCAAACAGTTCGTATAATAATGTCTATCATATAAACTGCTAATCTTATCTTATAGATGTCCATTTTTTCCCAATACAAACAAACTGTTTACAAACAAGCGTATGATACTATTAAAATATCGTTGGAGGACTATAGTTTGATGTACAAAGTCGATGTGTTTAGATAACATTGAAGGGCACAAATAAGGTTGTTTAAGTCCCTGTCACACCAACCGCCGATGCCACAGCGTTTGTACAGCGTTCTAAAACCATGTCAGTGCGTTGTGGGATCGCCGCGGAACACGCTTAAAATGATCAAGTTTGTCAGTTTTAGCGTGTACATAACGTCCTCACAGCGTCCCTACAGCGTCCACACGACGTTCCCATAGCGTCTTTACAGCGTCCATGACGTTATCATAGCGCAAAAGCAGTTGCTGCAGCTTGTTTACAGCGCGCACACGGCACGCTCACAGCGCGCACACAGCGTTGTCACGGCGCGCACACAGCGTCCTCACGGCGATTATAGCGTTTAATATTTTGAGTAAACCTATTTTGCAAACATGGTCATCTATGTTTACTTTTCGAAGCAGTTCGTCATAGGATTTAACAGTTGCTAAAATGTTTAAAGTCAGGCAAGACTTGCAACATATGTGTCCGAGTCTGACATTTTGGGTCCAAATGACAATTTATGCGATATTAAGAATTTGGTATCGTTTGAAAGGGAAATGTTTGAAAATTCCACATAAAGTTATAGAATGAAAAAATTCCTTTTTATTTATTTATGTAAATATCACCACTTCAAAATACATGCCTAAAACATAATTAACGGTATATATGTCACTTATATGGCCATTACAGTTTAATCAATAATTTAATGGTCATTTTAATAAGATAAGTTGGCAAAGTTATTATATATTTATATCACTTTGAAAGAATTTTGTCACTGAAAAGCTTTTTACATTTTTTGTGGGCCTGTGCAAATCAACTAAAAAGCTTTAATAAATGTATTCATTATTTTGACGTCATTTAACTAAATGACGTCATTTGAGCATTTGGACCAAAAGTCACACGTCGAGTCACATATGTAGTTACACACATATACTAAGTAGTGTACATTGAATAGCTTTTATAATGATATGTTTCAGTGGAGGTTTATTTTTGTTAAACAACTTATTATTAAAATAAAAGAAAAACTATGGTCAAGCTCTATGTTTTGTTAGTTTAAATATAACTTACACCATTTGCATTTATTATAATAACTAATTTATATATATTAATACATTTAATGATTATTTGCTTTATGATCAAAATGCATTGCAAACGCATACTCCTAATGCAGAATTTACACGGCGTCTTTACAGCGTGCACGCGGCGCGCTCACAACGCGCCCACGGCGCTCTAGAAGACCCCACATCGTTGCCACAGCGTTCTGTCTAACACGCTGTGGAAACGCCAAGCCACGGCGTTTATTTTTAGCATGCTCAATAAAACAAACGCCACCGCATGGCGTTCTATGCGATTGCACAGCGTTTCCACAGCGTTTGCACAGCGCACCTCGCCGTTCTGCATTTTTTAAACGTTGTGGGAACGCTGTAATGACGCCACTCTAGTGTGACAGGGGTTTTAAGAAGACGCACTACGTGTTTATAACGATCTGAGGGTCTATATCGTGGGCCTTTCATCATGCTATAAAACATTCCTGACAAACATATCTATACAATCTATGCCGTATTGGTTTATAGGATATAACTTTTATTTCGATAGTACTTTGTAATACATTATGCGAGGGAAACTAATTGACACGCATATCCAGAATTGCAAATGTTTTGAAAAAGAAATAGGTAAATATTTAAACACCCTGACTGTTTCAAAGTTAGTTCATTGTGTATTAATGGCCTTTATTAATAAAAAGTTTTGTATTTGCATATCATATAGAATTAGTGAGTCGCTTTAAAATACTCAAAACTAATGTGTGTGCGCTTCTAAATGCTTAAACATCAATCGGATTTCAATGAAGATATATGATTTGCTATATCTTAAAGGTTTATCAATGTCCAAATGTTGATAAGATATAAAAGTTTCCGTCTTAACAATCCTCTAGTTGAGACAGTTGTAGAAATAATTATGTGTCATACACAGTTTATTGAAGTTTAAAGATATTAATTTACGAACTGCTGTAGTACTTGTCGATTAACGACATTTATTGACATTATGTTTTAGCCATCATTTCGATTTCTTTGTTGGCTGGCGTCATTTATGTTTACATTTAATTTATTTAATACCATGAACGTTTATATATTAAAACGATATTGCCATTAATTGCACGACACGAGTATTAACAAAAGCAACTCACATTTGGTTTTACGATTGATGCAATTTCGATAGCATTCATAACCACACAATATAAATAATACATGTATGATCAGTAAATGCAAATAGAACGCGCGGGAAACACTTACCGACCAGGACATGTAGACCGCAATGTCATGCTGCAAGGTCTAGGTGGAATGTAGATGTTGGAGGAGGTTTGAATACACCAGGAAATGTATGGCAGTATATATCCCTCATACTTAAATTAAGGTAAATGGCCATTGAACGGCTCTTCTCGAGCACTTCGATCAAGTTACCCTAACATAAAACATAAATGTTTTTCAAAATTTCTTTCAAATATGAATCTCAAATTTGTGTTTTTTTTCAGAAGCGTTTCTGTTAAAGTTAACACGTTTGAGGAGACCTAAATGTGTCATAAGTAACGGTTAGTATAGAATGCAATATACAAACATTTTAATCAATTTCAAGCTTCAAGCTGCCTCTTGCGATACCGGCAAATCGACTATTCTATTCAGAATATTATTGTATATACTGGACATAGTTTTTAAACACAGACTGTTGTAATAGTGTATACGGTATATAATATACCTAAAGAAATGTAATTTATTTGATGCTGTTTGCTCATTATTGTATCGGACATATGACCACTTGAAAAACGCTGTCGAACACACTATGCCGATATGAGTCCTAAACGTCCACTCCCATTTTCTTGGGATATAAAGGCAGATTGTACAGTGCTTGTGTTTGCGTGGCCCTTGGGAACTTAGGTATGTTATGGACTTGTTCTTGTATTAACACGTCCTAATCTAAATGATAAACGTCCTTCTTTACACTTCGTTCTATATTTACGACTTTGAATGTCAACGTGACCATAACTAAAATCTAGTAAATAAAATAGGATACATGTTGTTCATCGGAGTTGATTTGGCCTTTACGTTTCTAAATTGGTATTTGCGAACTTTAAGTATGCTTGTATTTAAATTCAATTTAGTTCTTATCATAGACCTAATCTCAACACGTTGTTTTATTTATGGCAGGCCATCCTTACGCCTGAACTTGCACAGATATCGATATTTACATCAAGACAGGCGCGATTTGATCTGATCCAGGAAAATAAATAATACTATAAATATGTTTATACCAACATGGGCTCGTTAACATGGATGGTATCAACTCATTTCGCAATTCGTTTAAATTGTGAAATGTATCTATTAACCAAGGAAAAGCTACGCTTTTCCCAGATAAACCGAAAAATTGCAAGTTTTAAATTTCAACCAAAAGTTACATGCTATGATGCGTACAATGTTGGCAAGAAGAAAATAAAATCAGAGGTGGCGAAATCTCAAAAACGTATATTTGTCCACGGACAACTGGTTGTAAAAAAGCACTTGTCCGTACCAAGGCACTACTTGCCCGTACACAAATAAACACAAAGGCAAGATTTGTCAACATAATGATTAAATGAATGCACTTTAAATGCTTTATCATTAAATTGCTCTTATATTTTCACATTAATTGTCATAGGTAAAATTTCTTATTAATTTGGATTAAAAAATATCTATTTGTATCTACGTGTATTAGTATTAGCTGCGACTTCTGGAAATAAAATGGTGTTCTTTAGACATCTTGAGATCATGGTTTTTTTCCACTTGTCCACGGACAAGTCAACTGGAAAAGATTACTTGTCCGGAGCAACAAATGTACGACTCGGACAACACGGACAATTGATTTCGCCACCTCTGGTTTGAATGGGAATCCATACACCGTTTAGTTCCAATATTTAAAAAAGAAATCAACCGCATATTCTCCAAATGCCTTATGCCTTATGTTAAAAGTCAAACATGTTTCGATATATTTTACTTTACAAATAGTACAAACGTTTCAGGTGGATCATTTATAACTGTTTTGAATAATGGTCCGGACAATTCACTGGACAGCGAAGAAATATTTGCTCGCCATCCAGAAATGTCAACCGCTATACCCAAAAACACATTGTCCGTACACAAGTGTACGGGTAAATAAAAATAATAACAAGTTTGTTGTCCAGAAAATGCAGAAACACCCCAAATACAAGGCTGACCTTAATTATTGAGTTAAAAACGTAAACAAAACACTTTGGTAAATATTTGTTGCAAGGTGTTTGTGAACCTAGCCCTTTATATACACACAGGTTGTGGTGTTATTTTGTTTATGTTAAAAAGAGACTGAATTACACCTAAATGGAGTAACATCAATATATTCACAAAGAGCAATGGTTACCAAACTGAAGACATCAAAAACCAGTTAAAACATACACAATGAAGAAACATATAGATGTAAAATGCTGTTGTAAATCATATATCAGTAGACAGGTATGACCATACAATCTTTCTAACATAATACAACATGTGTTATGATAATTATATTTAATGCTTTTAACAAATATAGATTGTATATGTTAAGCATACTAAATAAATAAACATTGTAAAAGGAATTGCAAACTTGTGTGACAAATAATGTGTTTTTGGACAAAAACAAACAAACACAACAACAACAAAACATCAAACATAAAAACTCTTGCCAGAGCCGGGCTTTGAACCCTGGACCCCTTGCACCCAAATCGGATGCGTTACCACTGCACTACCGAGTCAATTGAGAGTTTATCGATTGTAGTCCAGCCAATTAACTGTTTCGACGCAATGGGTCGAAACGTAAATAAACAAGCATTTGATGGTATTGCGGGCAATACAGTAGTCCCCTACCGGTCCCTCAAAAGGTTCTTTAATTATCACAAGCTTCTGTTTATTGCCATTTAAAATTAATTCAACTTTAAGATAGAAAACTTTTATTACGATGTACAAAATGGACACATTTCTCCTTCTTGTAGTTGACATTTCTGTCAAATAGTTGAAAAATCCCACTTCAAAAAAACCCCACAAAGTTATGGGCCGGACACATTTTTACTGCAAGGTCATGCCTTGACCTTCAAGATAGCGACCCAAATGTTGCTTGCGAGAAGGCGTCTCAATATGGTGATCATCTCTGTGAAATAGGTTTAAAATGTGACTTCAAATAACAGTGTTACGAGCCGGACACGATTCTGCTGCAAGGTCATGCTATGACCTTGACCTTCAAGATAGCGAACCAAATCTTGCTCGCGACACGTTGTCTCAATATGGTGATCATTTCTGTGAAACAATTTTAAAATGCGATTTAAAAAAACGAAGTTATAGGCCGGACATGATTTTGCTTCAAGGTCATGCTGTGACCTTGACCTTTAAGGTGTCGACCCAAATTTGCGCGCGACACGTCGTCTTAATATGGTGATCATATCTGTAAAATAGTTGTAAAATCAAACTTCATATAAAGTTATGGGGCGGACACGATTTTTCTGCAAGGTGACCTTGACCTTTACGGTAGCGACCCAAATCTTGCTTGTGACACGTTGTCTCAATACGGGGATCATTTCTGTGAAATAGTTTATTAAATCCGACTTTAAATAACAGAGTTATGGGCCGAACACGAATTTGCTTCAAGGTCATGCTGTGACCTTGACCTTTAAGGTAGCGACCTAAATGTTGCACGAGCATATTGTACAAATTGCTAAATATGCACGTATCCAGTTTCATGCGCCTAGCTTTAATAGTTTTTAGGTTATCAAAGGATCCAGATTTTTAGCAGACAGACAGACAGACAGACAGAAAGACTGACGGACGGAGGGCAAACCTATAGTCCCCTCCGGTGTGAACACCGGTAGGGGACTAACAAAGCCAAATTTGCAGGCCAGACATTTTCACAAATACATTGATTCTGTAATATTTTTACATGCATGAATAACTATATTTGGCAGTTTATCATATTAACGGAGTAGGTTTCGCTGCTTAAATATGGTTAAAATGTAAGATGTAAACAATTCTTACCTAAATTTAAAAAATATGTGTTTTGGCATTTTACGCTGTTGATGGTATATCAATGGTATCGACTTGATATCGGCTTGATATTTTAAACAGATATTGGATAGATCCACTGTACCAGATATTCGAAATATATACCCATGCTTGCTCGGATGTCTTGATAGCGGCTTTATATGGAAAAACGTTATCAGATACAAGATATCCGTAGGTATGGATTTCCCCGTGCTTGCTTGGAGAACCGCTTGACATGAAAAAACAATATCAGATTCAAAATATCCGTAGGATTTACCCGTGCTTGCTGGGAAAGTATAACTGAATAAGCATCATATGAAATGTATCATTTAATGCTTTTAAGGTCTTATTCAATTACATAAATTATGTATTATATAACCCAGATGTATAGACTGACTATATAGTCAACAATACAACAACCTTTGCATTTGTCAACATTTGAATACATATCGGTATTGCAGTGGTCCCATGACTGTACAGACTGTCTTCGCAGGTTTCGCGTACAATGAAGTTGTCCTTTCGAAGTTCACATCGGCCGCAGTTTCTGTTTCAACTACAATAAAGCAATATATATATATATATATATAATTATTATATATTGCACGTCATTCAATTATGTAGAAGGTAATAACAAACACTTCTTTGTCTCTGTGTTTACTTGAATACACGTTTTATTTTAAGGTTAAATAATATAACGACAGTTTGTTCTGTATTGGTATTGCAAAAGTGAACACGGTGTTAAAAGCTGAGGTTATGTTATAGTGTGCGTTTACAGAGATTAAATGTTTTTTGGTTCAACCGCAAACATGCAAACATTTTCGTTTAGTATGGAACACTTAAGGGACGGACCTGTCATAGACTGTTAACCGAAATTATTTACGACGGTACACTGTCCAGTTTAAACCAATGTGTTTAAGCTATGGTTATCAGATTACACTCTGACCGACTAAACAGAAAATAAAGCATTATTTATGTTTGTAATTAACATTTGTTACAAGAACTATGTTATTCAATCGTACAATCGACTAGATCGGTGCGCAAGACGGGGCGGGGCGTCTTATTATATAGTCCAGAGTTACCAAACTTCTCGTACTCTTGGCTAGGACCCAAACATATCTTTTTTCATGCATATCTGTAATGTCAGGATGCACATATATTTTTATTTTCAGCACAATCTCATAATACAGAGCCTTCTTAAATGTGAGTATGCTTTAAGTTTGCACGAAAAAGCTTCAAACACATAAAACTATGTAGTTATTCATCAACTTTTCAATTGCATACGATTGTTAAACGATGACATACATAGTTCTATATTCTGCGTTCAATTGTTTTCATTTTCCAATGTTTGAATGTTTAGTTTTACATTTAAGTCTAACTGCAAACAACTTTAAATAAATAGATATATACAAAAATGTCTTTGCATTATAACACATAACATCTCACCGTGTTCATCATTGTCTGTGTTGGATGACTGCCTAGGTATGGCTGTCAATTTGCTGAAAACGATATAATAATTATACGACGGTCAAAACAACTTAACCCTTTAGTATAATATATTAACATTGTATACATTTCGATCATGAACTTATATCGATTGCACACGTTACACCAGATGGTAATTCGCCGGTAATCACCACAACCAGTTATGTTTTTGTATAGTCATGTCAATTTTTAAAGTTCACGTTTACATTGTTCATACCACATATGACAAGTAATTGTGAATCGTGTTTTATATGAATTTAAGACATAGGAAAAAATGATTGCAGTGGTAACATAACACATAAACAGAGCTGAGACTCAAAATCGCTTGTTTACATTTAGTAAGTAGATAGACATACACATTTAAGTGTTAAAAGAGTGGCATCATCCGTCTGTCGTTTACAAGCTGATTGGAGATACTTGAAAGACTAGTGATTTCAATAAAATTGAAAATTAGGCAGTTTAATATTACTACGTTAAACGGTCATTTCTTAAACCATAAACATTTATCTGTAACATATATAATTAGATGGTGATAAAATGGCCACAAAGAGACACGTTAGAGTTAAAGAATCAGTGAAAACAATTATGGATTTGTTGGATGAGGTTTCATTACTGTCAAATTTCTACAAATGCGGTACTTTTGAAGATGCTATGCCTGTATCTTTTAGGTCAATATTGTTTACGTCTAACATTTTAACCATATTTAAGCAGCGAAACCTACTCCCGTACATATGAGAACATGCATGTAAAAATAATACAGAAAAATGACTTGACTACAATCAATACTCTCAGTTGACTCGGTGGTGCAGTGGTAACGCATCCGCTTTGGGTGCAAGACGTCTCGGGTTCAATCCCCAGCTCCGGCAAGGGTTTTATGTTTGATTTTTTGTTTTGTTGTTGTTGTGTTTTTACTTTTTGTCAAAAACACATTATTTGTCACACAAGTTTACAATTCCTTTTACAATTTTAAATTATTTAGTATACTAAAGTTTTTGCAAGATTTATGACCGATTATAAGGGTATAAAGATACAGACCTAGCATCTTTAAAAGAAAAGGGGTCAGTTACGTATGTTCTCTTTTTTCAATGCCATCTTGTTATTGCTAGAGAGGGGCCTTTTTCGCCAAGAGCAGTTTTAACACATTTAATAAATGACATAGTAATGGTTTTATACACCTGGTGGTTTAAGACAGAAGATTGTAATTGCATTAAAAGTATTTTCTAACCTTGTGACCCACATATTCAACCGACCAAAACTAATTTTGTTATTTGGCTTAAAGCTCTTATCTCAGCCTTGTTGGATTTTAATTCCCAAAAATAAAAATTAAAAAATTAAAATAAATCAGAATAAACAGCTGTATTTCACAGATAATCATTATAATTGAAATTTCTCGTTAGAAATATGTGAAACAATTACGCACGTCCTCTAGTCCTGGAAGGATTTCCAGGTTTATAAATATAACTAAATTCCCTTCGCCGCGCACCTTGCAAGAGCCAAACTAACGCCGCATGATTGTAAGTCATTCTAATTAAAGCACAATGTTTACAAGTTTACAAGATAAAGCGTTTGAAACGGTTTATATTAATTGAAAAATAAATGTGCTATTATAATTCTATACTGACATATATTTGAATGAAAAACGTATCAATATTATACATATGTAGTTTCATGCAACTTTATATACATGTTATGTTTTAAATCATTTGCTTTAAGGGTTTAAGGATTTTAAACAGTGCAATTATATCAAACATTATCAAGCGGTTAAGAATAAGATGTTAAGGATTTGTCTTCTCAATTAATGGTACAACTGTGAACCCTAGGGACACAATTTAAACAATTTTGTAGAGGACATCTGTATGAGGCAATATAACAAATATAAAACTGTGGACTTTGTGGTTTCAGTCCAGAGAATTTTGAAAATGACAGAGGTAGCGTAATTCATACATAGACATCCATTTAATGAATATAACATTATCACTGCTTACATTTGATTCTACATGTCAAATGCTACATATTAACGTATGTTAAACATATAAAATAGGTAAAATAACTAAATTGTACTCACTGCATTTGTCCACAAGTGCTTTACTTGAAACAGAGATTAACGATGTAATGAAAACTGTGATACATGTACACCTATTGTCTCGTATTTTGTTTCCCATTCGGTTACTTAAAATCCATTTTATGTAATCATTAGCAAGTACGTTAACATTGGTTGACACATGCAGTCTTACAAAAAACACAAACATGAAACAGCACGACGTATTTTAAACGGCTTTTTAATTTATTTAACACTTAAACTTAACAACCTTTTGAATGATTCAATGCTATTTAATATTATTTTTATTTTTAAGACAAAATATGAAACAAATGTATGTCTTTATGTATAATTTCTAGACAAACCAAAATAATTGTATGGAATAATAATGTTGCGTGGTCGAGTTTGTTCTACTCTGGGTATACAGGTACATGTGTACATTATTTGAAGTACACCACATTATGCTTGAATGTTAAACGAAGTCCAACCTTTACGGAAGCGTCGCCTCCTCAGTACGGCAAGAACAACAACACCTGTAACGGCCACAGCAGCGGCCACACCGCCAACTGCTAAGTTTAAACGGTTACACATTTGCACACATTCAATCATACATTTATTCTCTTTCTCCTCAAAGTAGTGTGTTTTGTGCGAACTGTTTTCTCTAGAGACCATTTGTTGTAAGTATGGTTTCATTAATCGTCATATAGGTGGACATGTTTGTTCCTTAAAAAGCTTTTAAAAACTGTGATCTTATTATAAGTTTAAATTTAAGTTTCTTTAAGTTTATTATTCAAACTATAACGCAGCGAGTCGAATTAGAGTATACAGTAGAACAGTTAATTAACTCTTGATACACATTTATAAGCCCTTATATATATACAAACATAAAAATAGCTTAACATAGCAATTGCTAATGAACGGAGTCTGATATTCAATACAGGAAGTACAAACATGATACAGTAGAAAATTTTTTTGACGCTGAATTTTTCTAAGATGATCATTCAGAAACCATTATCAATAACACTCATGTTAAAACTATGTATCTAAACTTTGAGCCTAATACATTTAGCAATAGATAACAGATACAATATATTTTCATATGTGAAAAGGTTACCCGTATATGTCGCCTGTTCAAGCACAATACAAACTATAATATATTATACACAAAATATGTCTTTCCACAGACATTGTGAATTAACCATTCTACAATTCGGTTTTAGTTTTGGTAACAATTCTTTTTAAATATGGTTCCAGCATGTACGGTTCTACCGTGTTTAGTTCTACCATACTTCTACATTTTATGCTTCTAAATTTTTTGGATCTCCATGTTTCGTTCTAGCATATACAGTTTCCTTTTTATGACTCTCCATGTATGGTTTTCTATGTATGTTTTAAGCATGTAGTAGCTTGAGCCTTCTTGATGTTGCGCACCGTTAAACATAGTGTTGATAGTAGGGAGGAGGTCCTGGAGTCCTCCTCCGGCAAATTCTAAATGCGTAAGTCAAATCTGCGCGATTCTGGGCTTTTTCAGTGCGCATTTTGATACAAAAAAATCAGACACAAAACGTTGTTTATTCTTATTAACTTTTTTAAGAGTTTGGAGAATGTAAACAGTCAACTAGAATTATAGCTACTGAATATAGCTTTCTCGAAACAAATCGCAAGCAAACAATAAAATAGGAGTCGAACTCGCACGGTCGTCTTATTCACTGCGCTTACCAGACTTTTGTTCTGTAAGAAGTGGGCAACCGCTTGCAAGGGAATAATGATCATTAAAACACATGATAATTTTGTTATAATGAACTAGTAAAATACCTTTTATACTATGTAGTAAAACCTAGAACACACTAGCTTAATAATGATTTCTTTTATGTTTTAAATATATACATTATAACAACCCAATACTGTGCATTGTGTAACAGTTTTTACTACATACTTTTTGAGCGAAAAACACCACATTAAAAATTAGCTCAGATGATCAGAGCCATTTTGTCTTCGTAGTGCGTACTGTGCAGTCTGCCGTTTATGATACGTTTAGCAATCTTTTCCTCCATACTGCCTGACAAAATTTTATGAAGGCAACAGAATTATACGTTAATTTCACTCAAACAAACTAGTAAATACTTGGGTTTGGTCCAATTAACTTTAAATGACTATGAAAAATTTAAACACGCGAGCGGAGTGAGCGAATTAAACAACTATTATTAACTCACCCACCGCGTTTGGATCGGATAACTAAATAATAATATGTTGTTAGTATGAAGTAAAGAGCGCGAGCGAAGCGAGAGAGATAAAAAATCAGTCATATTTTTAAATGAAAGAAACATATTCATAACTATACCCCTAACCCCCATTTGACGAAAATTGTATTGCATTTTTTAACTTTAGACTTTTTTAGTTTTTGGATGTCAGTTATCCATCTTACGCACGTGCGTACTGGAGTATGTCAAGCTATGCCACTGACACAATATAATTTTATTATGTGTTATAGTTTATGTTGTATTATAATGTGCCCTCACCCTCATTGATCTTGACCTTTAGTTAATATTGTTGAATTATTTTCACATACGCGAACCCTTCTAAAACTTCTTCTTGTTTCTTCTTCTAAAATATCGTTGAATTTGGGAGGTTTACGTTATAACATTTAACCCGGTAAGCAAAACCTTTCAACAACAAACATTCAAAGACGACGCGTAATTTGTGGAAATGATTTTTTTCTGAAAATAAATGTTTCTAGTTAAGGAAGCGTAAATATGGCTTCATCAGGCTTTGACAAGCTATCTTTAAATATACACATTAATACAGCGGGAATAAATGGCGACTAAATTGTGTGGTAAAAACAGCAGGAATGTGTTCTCGTGGTAAATTAACCGTTTGTTTGTCACCAATAAAACATTTTTAAGTACATGTAATAGATCTATATAAGGCGTAAAAAATATTTGTTTCCACCAACCCGACCGACCCTATTTTTTGAGCCAACGTTTTTGGTGTTCGTCGACGATTTAAGAGCAAACATGATTTCGGTACGAGAAGGATATGTTTCACGCTCTAAACTTTTTTTTACAATCTTCTGTCTGAAAGTTTACATGTATATGTTGTAATATTGCACATAATGTGTTGCTAGTATGAGTTACATTTGACAGTGGGGGATCTTTCCCGTTCGGGAAATCAGGGGATTCCCCATTTTACTTTCCCGATCGGGGAAAAATGTCAAAATCTTTCCCGTTCGGGAAATAAAATGATCATTTTTTATATACCTCAGCATATTGCCCGGCGGATAAATATGTATCAACGGATTGCTAAGACGAATGCACCGGCCGAATCTTAAATGAAATATCTAGGATTTCACCTATTGGATTTTTATAAAATTGAATAGTTTTTGAGAAATTTGTTTTCAAAGTTTGTGCTTTTCTTGCCAAGCCAGGTATTTTTACCACTTTCCCGTTTTGGACAGTAGGTTTCCCGAACAGGAAAGTTAAAATAAATGGCAAGCAAACCTCTGCATAGACAATTTGTGAAAACTTGTGGAACAAAATGAATGGAAAGTTAGATATAGGACCAACAGTCATGATGTTTTTACAACTTGTTTACATTACAGCATTTTAGTAGA
>Ga0224511_10001712_pt1 | contig 13727 bp, 7 predicted proteins | sample SF_May12_sed_USG_2_FD_169988 | JGI IMG/M metagenome (GOLD analysis project Ga0224511, IMG submission 169988) | Sediment microbial communities from San Francisco Bay, California, United States - SF_May12_sed_USGS_8_1 | ecosystem: Environmental > Aquatic > Marine > Sediment | place: USA...
GACAAACATTGACAGTAAAATATTTTGAAAGAATTTGTGTTGCATTTTGAAATACTCAGTGGATCACTGAATAGGTGAATTCCGGTTTTAATTGATTTTGTATTTCACAATTGAGCATTTGTTATTATACTTTAAGGAAGTGTCAAAACACCCTTAAATATTTCTAAGGAGTAGGTATGTAAAAAACTTATAATAATTAATACTTTGAGCTAATTAATTCAAAATAATTGGTAATCCTGCATACATGTATAACATGATCATTATTACATGTTTTATACAGTTGTATGTGCAGTGCTTATGAAGTTCTTTAGTTATTTATGAATTGTTGTTTAAGGAAATGAATGTTTGTTGTTGTGTTTGTTTTAACATTGAATATTTTATATCAAACAAAATAACTGGAACAGTCTTTGTTTAGGGGCCTACCAAATGAAGAAATAACCAGAATTCAATAAACACCATGATAAATAACAGTATATACTTTCTTGAATAAAATATTTTTTATTAGATCACCTGAGCACAAAGTGTACAGGCTGAGCTGTTGTGACCAGTCTTTGTCTGTCGTCCGTCATTGTGTGTTTATTGTCGCATGTCATCAATTTCACTTTATCATCTTCTCTGAAACCGCCCATCGGATTTTGACCAAAAAACACCGGAATGATCCATGAGTTGTCTCCTATCAAAATTGTTCAAACGGTTCTGATTGGTTACATAGGTAGGTCATGGGTCAGAAAATAACTTCAAAAGGCCATTATATCATCATCTAGAAGTCCTCTACCGAAGTTGTTCAAATGATGGCCCTGTGGTTAAAACTGGCCCTGCCCAGTATGTCACAAGTTTACATTGATTATATAGGAAAGTCTTTAAATGAGGTATTTTTGTAAATTGCTGCGCAAAAAATATGTTTGAATGATAACTGGGTGATCTCTAGCAAAGTTATTAAAATGGTTTCGTAAGTAGGTCATGGGGTCAGAAGATAGATTAACCAAATTCATTTAAAAAAATCTTCTTATCTGATATTTTCTCTGAAGCCACAAGGCCAAGAGCTTTCATACATTCTATGTAACAACATCTAGAGGTTCTGTATTAAAGATGTACAAATTATGCCTCTGGGGTCAAATCTAGCCTCGCTTGACTTATCCAGACTTGCATAAACATTTTAGAAATGCTGGAAGTTTTACTTATTTATATATTAAACAAAACATGACTTTGTTGTTCCGACGCATGCGCAGAAAAAAGGCCCCTTAGGGGACTCATGTTAGCAACCAAAGGCCTAAGGGGCCTCTCGTTTTGTTTAATAAAAATATGGAAATAGTACACCCTAAGATGCTTCAGTGCAGTAAAGTAAAAGATTATCATTGTATTTGCAGTGAAAATGCTCACATATTCATAAAAATGTTGATGCATGTAGCTGTGTAACAATCATCAGCATTCCATTTTAAAGCAAGATTTGAGATAAAATAACCATTTTTTTATGTTTTATATGGAGTTATTTGACAGAATTCTTTTTCTTCATTTTTACAATAAAATATGCATAAAAAATGCAAAAGATGATCTGTTGAAGGAATCAAACGCATGCTCCTGACATAACGAAAGGTGTTCATGTAGTAACTCCAGACTACAAAATTAGACAGCTACCTTGCACACTGAGATAGTTAGTGATATCGATTGTGAGGTTAGTTTATATAGCATACAGTCTGCGCGTTAATTATATTTCAACTATAGCCCTTCGGGCTATTGAAATAAAATTTTCCATAGCCCGAATGTAATTTTTATAGCCCTTACTTTTTTGTTGTGGTCATAATTCATACAAATCATATCAGAAATTAGTTAACTTGCACTTTTATTAATCTTGCTTGTGTTTTCTTACGAAAGCATAACTCCACAATCAGTTTTTATGTTAATTTGTTTCTTTATTCAGAATTTTATTTCAAAATTTAAATCGACCGGTCGGGCTACCTTGCATACACATCTAATCGACCGACTGGCCTTTTACTCGACTCTGGCTTCGGGCTTATAGACTAATTCGCAGACTGATAGCATATTTATGAAAAAGCATTTCAACACCATCTACTGCATTTGTCACAAGGTAGAATTATCGATGAAATAATGATCAAAAACACACATTTAATGACATTTCTTAATAAATATTAGCAGTTTTAAATTTGTTTCTATTGTTTATACATTTGCATTCATGGAAAGGTTTTCAAAATGTTGACATACATTTAGAAATACAAAAACATTGTTGTTAGCATCACTATAGATAGATAACAGTCAGATTCAACAGTCATTGTATTATGTTTTGCAGGAGGTGGGTGAAAGTGTTAACCTGTAGAAATGGCGAGCCCGAAGGTTCTCGCTGGTCTTATTGTGGCTGGCATTATAGTGGTGTTGGTAATTGCTCTGGTGGCTACATCACTGAAGAAACTATCATCTGATCAGAGTAAGCATTGGAAACACTTGAATATGTTATGTTTCATAACCCCTGCACAAGTAATAAATTTGAATTTGGTTGTCAGTTTAAACAAGATACAAATATTAAGTTAAGTTTTTTGTCAATGTTCATAACTTGCTCCTGTCTTTAATACGTAGTAATTTTTGACTTTTGGCAGTAAAGTGTTTAAGTTTTCCAAAAAGTAATGTGTAAACTTTGAAAGTGAACACAAGTTACTTTTCCCTCCAGTTGGCCTGACGTATGACACAATCAACAAGAACCTGGGAACTGAGGTGAAGAAGGAGGGACTTCATAACGGCCCACCAGGCTTTGAGTTTATCATCTTCCCCAGTGTCTACAAGACCCTCTCATTCTCAAACCTCAGGGTAAGACTTTACCGACACATTGTAGCTATGGTTTTACCACTTTATTTTTTTATCACAAATTTATTTCTGGTGTATATAATACATTATATCTTATCATTATTTAAGCTTGAGCAATCCGATGGTTCTAGAAATAAATTTGTGATGAAAAAAGGGGTCAAACATAGTTTATCCTATTTCATACATGGTACATACAAATGTTTATTGTTTTCCTGGTTGTCAAAGTATTTTGTGAAGATAACCTGATTTGATACTGATAATCTCCATTACATACTTTTTAGTGCCAAACCACGATAGTGAGATAATGAATTGCCTTTCTGCTAAACCAATTTGGATTCAGCACCCATTGTGATTTTGTTTTCTACTCCAGGGCCTGAACTGTAAAAATAAATTGCTTTCTTTTTAATACCATATTATGCATACAAAAACCTAATTTGTTCCTCCATTGGTTAAACATTGATAGTGTGATCATGAATTGTATATACTGTTTCTAAACCAATTTTGTATGCAGCATCTGATTTGAGGAATTAATCTGAGAGAAAAGGAATGTCCTCAGGAAGTATATCTTGCTTGATCAAAAAAGAAGCATGAGTTTTACAGACCATTTCGAGGGCTTGGTGCAAAACTATTGTAACTGACTCATTTTATATAAGAAGTTACTATAGTTTTGCACCAAGCCCTCGATTTATATTGTTGTTTCCTACTCCAGTGCCTGAACCGGGACGGTGTGATCATCACGCTGGATGTGACGTACCAGTTCAAGGCGCAGCCCACCAAGCTGTATGAACTGGTCATCAACTTCAAGGACTATGAGGGCTACAAGAAGGTGCTCTCATACACAGGTAACAGGTGGCAGAATACAATGTTTTTACCTTGAAATAAACATCTGTTAGTGTTCATATTCTTTTTAACGATAAAATTGCGTGATGTTTGAGGATAAATTCTCTAAAAGCTTATATATGCCCCCACTACTTTGGTGAGGCAAGATTTGCCCTTGACCAGATGTCCATGGCAAAAGATTGTGCCATGTGTAACTCCAAATATCAAAATAACAGAGCCAAACGATTGAATTATTATTTAATTGTCAGCTTGTGAACTTGCGCACCTTGGCATTATTTTTAATGCCCCCAAATTCAAGGTCAATGTCATACTTGGGGGTCAATTCTGTGTCAAGTATAAGTTTGAAGGGGCGAATTCGTGTTCTGTAGACACATTTCTATATAACTTTTGAATATCTTAAATCTGTACACTAGTATTAATATTTTCATATCCTGTAATAAATGCACTGATCCTCTATTGTGATGCTCCCCCAGGTGAGTCGGCCCTACACGAGGCGTGCAGCTACTTCACCACGGCCCAGTTCCAGGCAGAGCGCGGGAAATTCCAGGAGAAGGTCAAGGAACAGATCATCAAGAAGTACACCAACCTGTACGCCGACATCACTGACCTTCAGGTATGACATTATCTTGCCCCCCATCACTTGTAGTTCTGCCCTTGTATGGATGTCTTTAGCACAATGTTTGTGTCGATAAGTACACCTAACAGTACAACAACATCATTGACCGTTAGGTCTGACGTTGATAACTTTTGACTTGCTGTTGACTTGTCAGTGTACATTTAAGCTGGACTACCTATATGCAGATCTTAAAGACCTTCTTGTATGACATTTTTATGCCACTTCACTTGTCTGGATGTTCACTGAACAAAGTTTTTTGTCAGTCATTACTCCAAAATAAAAAGTTAAGCCTATAATTGAATCATTAAATACTTTTCAGCAGGTGAAGTTGTGCACAAATTGGAAACACTTGGAGGGTCAAAATTGACATAAAATGATGTATTTTCATACTAAATATGAAAGACAATTAAATAACACACTTATTAATTTTTAGACCATATTTCTGTGACAGCCAAGGTGGAACTATCACAAGATTAGATGCATGTGATCATACAATTCTCGTGAGAAAATAGACCATCTTTAATGCCTAGAAACCAAGTCGAGTTGTAATACAGTCTTTTACAAACCCCACAGCTCGGTGTTTTAATTTAATGCGTTGCAAGACTAATTGCATTCTATTTGTAGATAGATAATTTCAACGCTTTTTATTAAAAAAATACTTGTTATTATCTAAATGGTGTTTGTATCTTATACTTTCAGGTGAGCAACATTGCCCGGCCTAACGAGTATGAGGAAGCGATTCGCAGCAAGGAGCGGGCCAGGGAAGACATTGAGGTGAGACATATATCTATTTCTAATACCGTATTTCTCCTACTAAATGTGCCTGTGTATGATGCAAATCATGAAAGGGACACATTTATTTTAACCACCTTAACAGTTAAAGGCAGTTCAACAATTATTAGACAATTATTTTCAATGAATATAAATGTTAAAAACATAAATAAGTATGTTAATGCTCATTTCATGAGAGAATGTAAAAAGTTTATTAGAATAAATGTGGTATTAGCATTCTTAATGGCTTTTTATCAGATGACTAGAAAAAATATGAGCCATTACATATTTGTGCTTAGTTTTAAATCAGGTTGGATAAATTGTATTGTCATGGTATTTTTATTTCATGTTAACTGCAAATATATTTTTGAAAAAAGTATGTCGCTTTGTGTTGCTTTTAATGACTTGGTCATTAGTACATTTTTGTAAAAAACATCAGAACTTTTAAGTTGGCACTTTTGACAACAAAATAAATATTTAATCAAAGAACGCATGGTAATGGACAGTTCCGCAACTGTCAGTCATGATCATTTATAACTGTACACGGTCAATTTTAATCCAATAGATTAGGATTATAATGTCAGCTGACAATCTGACCTAGAAAACACAAAAGAAAGACCCCTTCACAAGCCTTCACAAGATCAAAGCAAATCTACTGCATTGGGCGGAGTTTAAAAATTTGCGGAACAGTTCATATAGGATAAAGTTTAATGATAATTTATTTTTACTTTAATAAACATAAAATAAATAACAATAAAGATATAATTCAGTTCATGTTAACAGATTTTACACTAAGATTTTAAATAATTTCGCTAGCTAGTTCATGAAGAGGTTTTAATTACCACTATGTAAAAGAGAACTAACTGACATGTTTGAAAAAAGGCTTTAAATGAAACAAAACAAAAAACAAACAAATTGCATGTACTGAAGTAGACGATTGTTTGTGTTGTTAGGTTGCGAAGAATGAACGCCCCCGTCTGGTTACCGAGGCGATGACAGAGTTCCTGGAAGCCAACACGACGGCACAGATCATCCGTGACAAGGCAGAGTCTGACCGCAGGATCCTTCAGACCAGGTGAGCAGACATTACATCAAACATTCCAAGTGCGTGTAGCCAGCCATACACACAGGGTTCAGTCATCTAAATTGGCCCAACCAGCATTGTGCTTTATGACATGACATTATTTTCCCGCCTTTTGTCGGAGCATAGGACGTCATTTCAAGCTTTCTGGCAAAGATAATTATAAGTAGTTACCTGACTTCGTAGTCAGTCAGACATTACTATACTGTGACTCGCTGTGTGAAAAAGAATTGTTCACGAGGAATATTTTTTTTGCACAAATGCATTTCTTAAGATTGTTCCAGTCTTGAGTTCATGTATTTATCATTTTGGTCACATTAGATTGTTTTGTGTGATATTCATGTGAAATGTTCATGATGATGGTGCTTTTTGATTCACACAGTCATTTGGGCACGAACATTCTGAAAATTAGACCACCTGGATAATGTCTAATGTTACATTAGTTGTATTTACGCCATGTACTTCAGACCCCTACATGCTTGTTTGTTGTGTATTCAGGGCTCAGGAAGAAGCCAAGGCCATCATCGAGCAGTACGAGAAGGAATCTCTCGCGTACGCCCAGATCCTCGACCCCAACGGCCTCGCTTTCAACGTGGACGGCTTCATCTCCTACATGGGTGTCCGCGTCATCGCCGCCGCCAAGAACCCCGTCTACATCGGCATGCAGAGCCCCGCGAAAACGTCCGGAACACCTTAACGATTGTTACCCAGGAACATCGCGCCATCACCACCTGTCACAGTTATGCCTTCCTCGTCTTGTGACATGGTGAACATCGATCAGTGGGCTGCTATAACATCTCAGATTCAGTCAGACATGTCTGAAGCCTTATTGTATCATATCAGACATGTTGCACCCATAGCTCAGGCTTGATTGTAGATCTAATTAAGAACTGTTGTATCACATACATATAACGATGTGTTATATGTATGTGATACAACAGTTCTTAATTAGATTTTAAGATCAAGGTGAAATATACTAGTATTTTCATTGTAATTTCGTGTCAGGCAGCTCTATCAGGGTACATTTAATTTGAATTCCATTTGTTGTCGCATACCTCAAGCAATTCTCATGTGGTTGAAAAATGAAATCTCGCCTCTAAAAAGTTTAAACTGCATTTAACATCTTAAGATTATGTTAAACATTGTTGACACATTCAGTATTCAAACAAAGTTTCACATAACATATTTGGTGGTAGAGAAAACTTATAAAGAGCAGAACAAACGAAATTCCATCTTGCGTCTCATCTGTTGAATAACAGTGTGTCTGAGTTTGCCTGTGGTTGTTAGAATCAGTGTGTTTAAGAGCTTACATGACACACCATCCAGTATGAGTCAATATGACATAAGAAGTTGAATGTGTTGATATTTGCTAGTGCAATGTGGAACTGATGGCTTCTTCATCTTTGATCTTTGTTCTCCATCTAGAACTTTGACTTTAGTAAAATTGTTTGTTCACTTTGGTAGACTTGTTGGAAATTAAAAAAAACAACAACAAATAAACTGCTTTAAATATGTATGGACAATCATATTTGTAGCCTTCCTATTTAAAAATGTACTGTTAACATTTTCATATACTTTTTTGTATTTTGTTTACAAATGTAATCAAGCAATTTATATAATACTCTCTTTTAGATTTCTTTAAAGTATTATACTTTGTGGTCACTGATTTTTTTAGTAGAAAATTCATTTTACCTTTTTACCTTATTCTTTCTTACAAGTATACTGTATTTTTTTCAACAATTATTGTATTTTGTTTCTTGTAAATGCATATGTTACATTGGTAATACTGAATCTTGATTTTCTTCAGCAATTGAAAAAATACTATTTTTATTTTAAAATATAATTGAAAAAGTCTGAATTCTAAGAGCAAGTTAAAAGTAAATGCATTTTGCATGTTTTATTATTTTCAGTATTCTTTAACATAAAATGTTATTCTTACACTGCAAATCCTGATTTTTTATATTGTAACATGACATTGTGTCTTTTGTAACTGATACTTTTTTGTGTTAAGCTATTTTTTCCAAAGAATTTTGATTATTTTTTATATTGACTGCTTGCCTTTGCAAAAAAATGACCTCCTATAACTCTGAATGTTTTACAGGGTTTAATCTGGCGTTCTATTAGATATTTTCTCTATTTAAAAAAACTCCTTTCATTTTTTAATGAACCATTATCGAATGGTAGTTTTCAAAATTGGAAAAAGACTGAAGCGAGAAAATTTGTTTATGAATATTCATTTCTGCTTGAAAGTAAATTTAAACTGAAATGAACACTGACACACTGTTTTATAAACAACCCTTTATCCCTAGCCATTTGAAACTTATAAATAAGAAATTATTGAGATAGAAGTGCAATGTATTTTACATACTTTTTACGCAGCTTTGGCCTATTTATGTGTTTGTCTTTCCACAATAAGTCATGTACAAATGTATCACTCTTATCCGAAAAATTGTGTACACATGTATTTCCATGTCAATTATATATTCTTTATACATTTTTGTATATTTGTTAATGGTATATATTGTACTGCTCATTTTCTCTACGTAAGTATAAACTAATGTTAAGGCTTTAGAAGTATCAAGTTGCTGTTATTGAAGAGATATATAATTTAATTCTAAAAGTGATATTTTGGAATGGCAAAATTTTTACAACAATAGTTTCCCTTTGCTAACTGACCTACAATGATAACAACAATTTAAATTTTTTAACATTTCTTAATTAAAAAAATGTTTCTTATGATTTTGATCGGTGTTTATCAATCTGAATTTAAACGAATACAATTAACCATCTCCCTAGCGAAGTGTCTGTTAAATTAAGGGATTTTTAAAGAATTGTTTTAAGTTCATTTAAGCCTAGCATTTAAATTTATACTGGCTGTTGCACCTGTGTGTTCGTTTTTACCTCACATCGGTGTATACTGTAGACAAATTGTTTTCAGAGTAGATCAAGGTTAATTATGTATTTGACCTAGTGAATGTTTGTTCTGGTCCTTAGTTTTGTAGATGTGTATCTCTTGTATACAAAATAAAAATGTGATGAAAATGGATTCGTTCATTTATTTTTCCGTTGAACATTAGGTCAGATAAATATAGATTTCTTCACACAGAATATAATATTTTGATTTTGCTTAAAGAAGTGTAGCACATAAACTTAGAGCAATGTACAAATGTTACTTTTATTAACTCACCTAAGCACGAAGTGCTCATGGTGAGCTATTGTGGTCAGTGGTTGTCCGTCGTCCATCGTTGTGCGTCGTGCGTCGTCCGTCAACATTTGATGTTTCTACTCTAGAGACCACATTTTTTATACGATTTTTTATAAAACTTTGTCAGAATGTTTGTTTTGACAATATCTAGGCCAAGTTTGAATATGGGTCATGTCTGGTCAAAAACTAGGTCACCAGGTCAAATCTTAGGAAATTCTTGTTTACACTCAAGAGGCTACATTTGCAACCCAATTTTAATGAAACTTTGTCGTCAGAATGTTTGTTTTGACAATATCTAGGCCAAGTTCGAATATGGGTCATGTCGGGTCAAAAACTAGGTAACCAGGTCAAATCTTAGGAAGTTCTTGTTTACACTCTAGAGGCTACATTTGCGACCCGATCTTAATGAAATTTGATCAGAATGTTTGTCTTAGCATTTTCTAGGCCAAGTTCGAATATGGTTTATGTCGGGTCAAAATCTAGGTCACCAGGTCAAATCTTAGGAAATTCTTGTTGACACTTTAGAGGCCACATTTGCAACCCAATTTTGATGAAACTTTGTCAGAATGTTTGTTTTGACAATATCTAGCCCAAGTTCGAATATGCGTCATGTCGGGTCAAAAACTAGGTCACCAGGTCAAATCTGAGGAAATTCTTGTTTACAATCTAGAGGCTGAATTTGCGACCCGATTTTGATGAACCTTGGTCAGAATGTTTGTTCTGACAATATCTAGGCCAAATTTGAAAATATGCAATGTCTGGTCAAAAACTAGGTCACCAGGTCAAATCTTAGGAAACTCTTGTTTACACTCTATAAGCCACATTTGCAACCCAATTTTGATAAAAGTTGGTCAGAATGTTTGTTTTGACAATATCTAGGCCAAGTTCGGATATGGGTCATTTCGGGTCAAAAACTAGGTCACCAGGTCAAATCTTACAAAATTCTGTCACAAACATTACTTTTAAATTTTAAAACTATAGCCTTTAGATTTAGACCTCCCAGGTGTCGCCTGTTGTACATAAAGCAATGAAAAAAGGGAACTCATAAAATCTTCTGTCTCAGGTGAGCGTTCCAGGGCCCTCTGGGCCCTCTTGTTATGTTTGTTAAAAGACGGATTTTATTAAAATTTAATACCAGGGACTTTCCCGGTTCACTGCAAGTTAACCGCAAATATTAATATAGGCCATAGTGTCATACTACAAACATGTGAAGAATGCCTTGACTGACTGCATATATACATGTACAATGATCATTACATTTTAAATACTTCACGTACCAGTATATGGAATGCTTTTTGCTACCGGACTATTATATTTACTTTACCCCAAATGTTAACATTTTTACAAGTAATATGGAATGTGAGGTTTAAACAAAGTTTCACAGATTGACTCTGTTGCGCCGGGTTAAATACTTATTTCTAATTGAGCTTTCTTATGCTTTAAATTTATCAAAGTTTCTTAAATTCATCCCCTGTATATAAATGTATTGAAGTTTATGAAGAATATTTTTGTTTTCGGTACCAACTTGCTCTTTAAAACCTTGGTCGACGTAGAAGTAAAAGTAGAAAAGTCTTAACACAACGTCACAAATTTGATCTTTTTACATCAATAATAAGTAGTTTTCTCTCATGATATGTTTTGAAGTAATATTTGAGACTATGCAACTATTTAAAAATTAATACCAAATACCTTTGTCAATATAAATTATGAAGTTGAGCTTTTATTTCTTTTGTCTACTCACTTCCAAATTTCAATCACAAACTTCTCTAGCGAAATTAACGTCCTCTCTCTGGAATTCTGGGATGTATAGGTACCTTAACCTTTGCCGTAGCGCACTTAATGCATTTTTTTTCGTACGCTATATAATAACAATTATATACTATTAAATCTTGCACCTAAAATGAGCCATTTTGTTGTTCAATGTAGACGCGAATGAATGTGCGTGAAATAAAATAGGCGGCGTTACTCGTATTGGATTGACACATAAACAATGGTGTCCATTGCTTTTAAATTTTAGCAACTGTTAAACCACTCATGCAGTTGGATAGTTTCCACTTTCGTTTTGGTATTGGCACATTACTATTGTATGGTGGCTGATTTATGCCATGTCGTATAAACGTGTTTTCGGGGCGAAAACGCGAAAGGTCGCCACGCGAAAACCCGCCAAAAGGTGATTTTGTCGGGTTTTCGCATGGCGACCTTTCGCCCCGCCAGGCAAAGATCAAACTCCCCGCAGTGATTACTTCCCTTGACAGTACATTAATGTAGCAACGCGTGACGTAATCGCTGTGAGGAGATTGGGCAAAGATACGACCTATTGCATGTATTGTGAATTTCAAAGAGTGTCTCTATATTGATCAATGCCGTGCACTGTGGTATTCTTTGGCTTTCAACCAAATGCAATATTTCAAGCTCGGTGGGGGAGAACTTATGCCAATAAGTGCCACGTACGTAGTGAGCTCAAGACCTTTAGGATTATTAATATAGTTTTGAAAAATCTATTTTTAGCAACGAGCTCATCGGAAAAACACATTCTGATTTCTTGTTAAGCAATTTTGAGGGGTTTAAAAAGATCCACCTAGTATATAGAGTTGAACAGCTGCCAAGTTATTTTCACAAAGGAAACCAAATGAGTGTGCATATTACTCAATCAACAACCATAAATATGTTAAAATCTGTTAAGCCATCATGTGTTTAGTTCGGACCCGTTTTTTCTACATTAGTGACGTTGTTGACTTCACCAGTCCAACAAGTCGAATTTGACCCTTTTATCTTATGAGGTTTCACATGAGTACAACCTTGTTAATATCTGGGATGCTTTTAATGAGTTATCGTACACCCGTCCTTTAAACTCTATTTGTGTGGGTATAACAATCGCTAGTCACTTTATGTTTCAGGTCAGATTAATTATATATAGGCTAACAAGACTATTTATAGTTTCAATGTTTAAATTTCGTACAATTATATTGACAAATAAGTCTTTGCCCCCGATATGCAGCTAATTTACCTACGAAATAACCGCATTTAAAACCATGTTGTATATTTTCATGAAAACATGTTGTGTTAGCCATAAACTATAGTTTGATGTTATCTGTTGTAATATTGTGTAGCCTCGTACGCTTATTTGTCAACAAATTACAGCCAATAGACAGTTATATGCGTTTCGACTATGTGTTTGCAAAAAGGGATATATAAAGTCAGTTTGTACCATTACATTAATTACTCATATTAAAATATGAAGATAGCACAACTAAACATTTGGACTTTTTTAACTTGAGAATATTACTTACACAACTATAACTACTCCGTATATCACCCTTTTCGGCACAACAGTTCAGACTCGCTTTTGACCCAGCGCTTAAATTGAACTTTAGCAAATAAGAAAACCTGTAAGTGAAAAATCATCAACTCAATATTAAAGAACAAGCTTTGCGATTGATCCAAATCGGCAAGGTACATTGTTACAAGGTAGTTGTTCAAATGTCTGTAATACAAATAATAAATAGAATTTGATAAATTATCACGATCTCAGTAGTTAATATCACCTCCCTTCCCTTTAAGCATTATTTGTATTCATTAAAATAGACGGTACATAAAAAATAAGTGTTATTGTCTACTTCAATATCTGTTTATACAAACTGGTGCATTGTATGCCATAGACGTGATATCAATGACGGCAACAAGGGTATACCCATAGCGACGTCCTTGTCTACCTGACATTCTATGTAAATATTTAATACCCACTTATGTTTTTTTCAAAACGCTAAAGATAAAGTAATGATTTGTTAAGCAGACCTATTCAATTGTTTTGAATGTAATATAAAACTTCGTTTGTGCACTGAAGATTTTGTCCAAACCAACTCCACAACACAAACACTGGAACAAAATACACTTTTTATAAATAAAATTGTACCTGCTGATTGAAACTTGTGGAACGAAATGTTTGCTTACAAACAGATTTACGTTAATTAAATATAACAAATATAATGCAATACAAGTAAAACATGTCTCTGCAATACGAATTACAACATGTCTCTGCAATACAATGCCCCTGCAATACGAATTACACATGTCTCTGCAATACGAATTACACATGTCTCTGCAATAAGAATGACAACATGTCTCTGCAATACGAATGACAAAATGACTCTGCAATACAAATGACAAAATGTCTCTGCAATACGAATCACAAAATGTCTCTGCAATACGAATCGCAAGGACTATATCATAAAATGGACGTTTCACATAACACATCAGTCTGCGAATTAGTCTATAAGCCCGAAGCCCGAGTCGAGTAAAAAGCCTGTCGGTCGATTAGAATTGTATGCAAGGTAGCCCGACCGGTCGATTCAAATTTTGAAGTAAAATTTTAAATAAATTAACAATTTAACATAAAAACT
>Ga0224511_10001713_pt1 | contig 13726 bp, 4 predicted proteins | sample SF_May12_sed_USG_2_FD_169988 | JGI IMG/M metagenome (GOLD analysis project Ga0224511, IMG submission 169988) | Sediment microbial communities from San Francisco Bay, California, United States - SF_May12_sed_USGS_8_1 | ecosystem: Environmental > Aquatic > Marine > Sediment | place: USA...
TGAGCGTATCTTACCCCTTTACTTAAACATTTAACGCGTAAATGTACGCTCAGAAATCCCAACTAGCGCGTAAATGCCCGTTTTCAAGGGGTAAATCACCCCCTTACGCGCCTTATCTGGACTAATGCTTACCACAAGATATGACATAAGAGATGTGAGCTCTGTGCACGCTTTTAAAGCTACAATAAGAAAACATCTAATATCAAGGGTGCCTGCCTGAAATACTTTACCATTTATTTGTATTTTGTTGTTTCTTAAGACACTCAATGTAACTCTTTTTATAATACTACTGTAGTTTCATAATTGTATTATTGCTTCTGAGAAAGAGATGATGTTTTATAAACACTTGATACTTTTGCAAACCTGTGCAAGATTTCCAATTTCAGTGTTTAGTTTCTGTTTTTGTGCCTCCGAAGGGTGGCATATAGTGATACTCGTCCGTCCGTCTGTCCGTCCGTGGGTCCATTCCTTGTTGTCCGGAGCATAACTTTAAAACTATGCAAGGCATCAACATGACACTTCATAGGTAAATAGATCTCATTGAGAAGAAGCACAGTGCACAAAACCCAAAACTGGAAGTTTGATACTTTTGGAGTTATTACCCTTTGTTCATTTTCATGCTTGAATTTTGTCCGGAGCATAACTTTAAAATTATGCAAGACATCAAAACAAAACGTCATAGGTAGATATATATCATTGAGGAAAAGTGCAGTGCACAAAAACCATAACTCACCGTTTCATACGTTTAGAGTTATTGCCATTTTTTCAAAATGTTTTATACTTGAATTTTGTCCGGAGCATAACTTTAAAATTATGCAAGGCATCAACATGAAACTTCAAAGGTAAATAGATATCATTGAGGAGAAGTTCAGTGCACAAGAACCATAACTCAAAGTTTCATACTTCTTGAGTTTTGTCCGGAGCATAACTTAAAGGGTATTTAAGCTACTGACTTGATATTTTATAGGCAGATATATCTCATTGAGTTGAAGTGCAGTGCACTAGAACCATAACTCTAGGCATACTTTTGGAGTTATTTCTCTTTGTTGATTTTCATACTTGAATTTTTCATATAGGCATTATCAGTACAAAGTCAAGATTTGTTAGCTATGGAATACAGTTTTAATTACTGTAGAAGGCAGTTGCCATTTTAAGATGTAATCCCATAAGAAACAAATTTGAAATAACGCAGTTTTAACACACTAAGCCCCTAATCCTGTGTCATATCTGCAGTCGAGGGCATTAGTCACATTCTGTGACAAAGCTCTTGTTTAACTATAATTTATTTTAGTATTGAATTTACAACTCTTCCTCAGATATATGTGTTTAATATAATAATAAATTGTCATAGGGTGACTATTTGTCAATCATAATAAATATACTTACATGTATATAATTATATCGCTTGTCGTGGTCTTTATTCCAAAAGGTATTATCTTATCAAGTCAGTTCTAAAACGTATCAGGTTAGGTAACTAGTTAAGTTTAGTCAGTCGATCAGGTTATTATAGTATTGATTAACCCGTGCGCTAACGCGTCATTTACATTAACCAATAACAGTCATTTCCGATTCAGCCGTTATTGCCACGACACGTATACGCCATATCGGTGCCTTGTAATTTATCAAGTTGTGTAGGCTTTGTATTATATAAGCCACAGTTAATAAACCCCAAATGCTTTGTCCAACTATATTGGCTGTATTGTGTGTATTTACATGTATACCCGTTTCTTGTATTTGTATTGAAAGTCCTTATATGTTTAATGGTCATGTATATTGTGTTGTACACATTTGTATTGTTTGTATAGGTTGGTTGGTCTCGTTTACTAATTACGTTGTCTTTCAAATATGTAGACCTGTGTTAAGTTTTTTCTTATAACCAAAGTCATTAATGTGTCTTCCTTATCCATTGTTGTGTTCTCCCTTGTATTCAATGTTAATTGACAAGTACATTAATTGTTTCATGTGTCAGTATTCATGTTGTTTTAATGTTGCATATTGTACATTTTCTACAGAAATAAATATATCTAGAGTATCAATCTATCTAATAATCCACACCACTAGCTGATTAGTTATATGAACATGACGTGATCAACGATGTCCGGGCTAACCGGACCAATTTCTTCACATGGACAGCTAGTAGTAATAACAGTATTACATATGTCAGTACTGATAAGACTTGAATTCCTATTTTTCTGCAACGCCGCAAGACGCACAGTAGTCCGACAAGGTAAATTGGGTACTTAGGGGTTATTTAGTTGTTGCGTGTGCCACATAGCAATAGTACTTAGGGGTTATCTAGTTGTTGTGTGTGCCACATAGCAATAGTACTTAGGGGTTATCTAGTGGTTGTGTGTGCCACATTGCAATAGTACTTAGGGGTTATCTAGTTGTTGTGTGTGTCACATAGCAATTGTACTTAGTGGTTATCTAGTTGTTGTGTGTGCCACATAGCTAACCAATAAATGACGCGCACACTTATATTTGGTACTAGTCCTAAAATTAAACTCTCAAATATCACCACATTTTTTTTTATTCAGGGCGACGTTGAAGTTATACCTTATGTTATTGTATCATTAACCCGGTTTTCACAAAACTTTTTAAGATATTGTGTAACTTGTGTCACAATGTATTAGATGTTATCTCAGTCATACTTACGTACTGAGTGTATTATAATATTTTCGCCGCGTTGGCATTGCGATAAAGCGGCATTCTTTGGTTCAATATATCAACAGTTGACAGTGTACCAAGACATGGATTAAAATATATTTAGGCTAAAACTATATATCTAAATGTATAAATTAAGAAATAGTGACAAGTGAATCGTTACATCGGCCTTTTTCCATGTTTGCGTCTCATTCAGGCATAAATGACATTGATCCACAGATGGCAACATATAATGTTTGGGGACATTATCACTTGATGAATGTCGTCCGCGTATGTTATCGTAACTTGACTGCTTACGGCCGTGCATTGCGCACGGTCGATATTAACGCATGACTTTATTGTTTGATATAACAGTACTAATCAACGTAAATCTCCCCCGCAAAAGATCGCGTGCAATACATATCTCCCTCCCATGAGAGTGTGTGTAATACATATATCCCTCCCATGAGATAGCGTGTAATGCATATATGCCTGGCATGCAATCGCGTGTAATTCATAACTCTCTTGATTGTGATCGCGTGTAATACATATCTCCCTTGCATGAGATCGCGTGTAATGCATATTTCTCTCATATGAGATCGCTTGTAATACATATCTCCCCCTCATTTAAGATATTGCATGTAATACATATCTACATCGCATAATATCGAGTGTAATACATAACACCCTCCTATGAGATTGTGTGTAATACATAATCTCCTCCGCACGCGATCGCGTGTTATACGTATCTCCCTCGAATGAGATTACGTGTAATACATATTTCCCTCGCAAGTCATCGCGTGTAATACATATGTCATTTACACGAGATCGAGTGTAATACATATCTACCTGGCAAGAGATTGCGTGTAATAGATATCTGCCTGGCAGAACGTTTGATGTTTGATTGATAACGCCACGGCCTTATGTTCATTATTTGCGCACAGTCATAACATTTTTACATGAACGCAATATCAAAATTAATATATTTTCTTAAAATGAAAGTATTGTATTTAACAGCTTGATGCATTATACTCAAATAAATTAAAAACTCTTCTTTTAAATAAAAATATCAATCATATGCATGAAAAACCATTAATTGCATGTCAAGAGGATGTTTTGTATACACATGTGACTTTTTATAGAATTATCAAGACCTTTTTGAATAAGCCCTTTTTATATGATTAATGATTCGGCGTATTGCCTTTGTCGAGGAATAAAAATAATATGAAATTTATTTATTACAAGACAACGATACTTCACATAGTAGTTACCCTGCATAAGGCAAATGTTCTCGTAGTTATCGAACACAAAACAACATTAAAGCTATTTTTATTGCCATATATTAAAGTATGTTGATTTATCGCTTTCGTTCTAAACACCACAGCGTAAGTCGTATAAATACAATTAAGAACACTTTAACACACACCAGTAGAATCAATTATATTAATCCATTTGTGTCAGTATTTATTTATCTTTTATAACGGAAAAATCAAATACAGTTTACTTAGTCTTAAGGTAAGACCTGTGTAATGGACTATGAATCATACACATTTGTATTTTTATCAAAAAATATACACGATATTTTTCATTAAAATGTCATATATATTATGTTTTTACTTTTCAACCGTAGAAAAATATTTTTAAAATGCAAGTTGCACATAATTGCTTAAATTAAATTAAAGGAAAGTAATTTTACATCTTATTACTTCCCTTAAATATGAATAAAATGAAAATTTTCAATCTTGTTTATAAAATAAAAAAAAGCAAAAACTGAGAAAGGTTGTGCGGTGGATCGTCTTAAAATGGCATATATTTAAATAAAAAAAGGTTTATAAAATATCTTCCTAGCTGCAAATATGTGAATCCATTGCAAAGGTCTTACCTTAACTAAATGCATAATTAAACGGGTAATTTGAACTTAGACATTTTATAAACAATGTTTTACGAAATAATTTTATCAATGACGGTGTGTGCATATTTGTACTTATATTATTTGTTTAGCTTTAATGTAATACATATGTCTTATAACTGTTGAGTTTATAAGGAATGTGTATATATGTATTTCTCCATGTTTAAATATGTAATGCTCTCCGTGAATGGTGGAAATGAACGAATATATCAATAAATGAATGTTTTATGTTTCTACTTTCACCACGAGAGCAACAATGTTTTTCACAGGGAAATTAATTCCGTGTGTCGACTAAAAATTTAACAAAACAAAACTAATTCATAAATAACCAAACTTGACCCATATTTATAGCCAAATATTCACAATCGCTCATTTGTTTCTAAAAGAAAAGATGACATTGTGTGCATGACTCTTGCACGCGAAAATGACGTCATTCTTCACTTTGTAAAAGAACGTTGATTGGTCAGCGCAACAATGATTGTCAAATAGAAACAACGAGACACATTAACGTTGTTGGTTGTAGACGGCAGCTAAATAATTTTGCTAGTACATGTAGTTCTTTAAAAATTTAATCAAGAGATGTAGAATGTTTTAAATCACTCAGAAAATGTAAGTATCACGGATGATTAGTATTTTTGTGCAGTTCATGAAGTTTAAACGCGCACGTGAAAGCTATATGGAGGCGCAAATTTATTATTTAGATTTCAAAGCATGTGATATAGATTTTTATTCACGACGTTTTCATGTTAAACATTTATTAGTGGTATCTTATGAACTATGTGAAATATATTGATATTATTGACTGCTACATTGCATATACTCCACTGTTGAGCGTGGATGTTGTCTTACAAGAAAATAATAAAAGTATGAGTATGTCACTGTTGTATGGACATATCTCGTAGGCTATTCCGTACTAATAGGCCGGTACGAAACTTTACGGGGATTCTGGAAGTACGAACTGAACCTAGACGAGAGAAGGATTCGATAGACTTTTGGCCAAACATAATATTCAAATTTTATGTGATTACATTGTGCAAGAAAGTTCTTAAAATCGTATTACGATCAATCTGTATCTCAATTATAGAAATAAAACATTACTTTCGTTCTAAAGATGTAGGTTATTTTTGTTCAAACAAAGTACATAGTTTACTTTTGTTCCTTTAATCGTCGTAATATCAAGCAACTAGTGCATGTTAGAGAGGAACGGTGAAACGTTTTTAAGCCGTGGTTATTTTTTGACAAGTTATTCATCGACAACGAAAGTTAAATATTTTTATAACAACTATTTTTAATGATTAAAACTCATATTTATTATAAGTGTATTTCTCCACCGGAAAAATGTGACATTAGTTCACACCATAGTAATATAACACAGTTATTGAATATCGCATTATGTGTGTGTAACACAGTTACCAAATATCGCCAACTTTAGTAATGTTAATTTTTATAACACAGTTATCCACTCATCCCATAATGTTAGTGGTTCTATTATAAGGAGGCCCCAGTCATGTCATACAAGTAACATACAGTTCATTTAAGAACTTGTTTCTATCACTGAAGTCCTGTCAGTCTGTGAATATGCAGGTTTGCAGCGTTGTTGCGAGGCATACAGTTCCTTGAAGCGTTGTAGAGGAGCAGCGCTCTTTCCATGTGTCCTTCCATCTCCAGACAGTGGCCAAGCAGGTTAACGACTGTCTCTGGGTGAAACATTTTCCCTAACGTGACATGATTGGTGCAGATTTCACACAACCCTTGTAGAGCCTGTAACTGTCTCTGTCGATCACAGAGACCGCCGAATGTCAGGTACTGCAGGTACAGCATGAACGGTCGGGCGTCCACCTCGGCCCAGTCCATCCAGTCTTGCTCACTAGTATGTCTATGGACAACATCATCCCCGACACCTCTGTTCATCTCGAACCACAGAATAGCAGGCGCGCAGTACATTTCCTCCCTCATAAATCTCACACAAAACGCCATCTTACGTATAAGCGTCTCCGTGTTACCATGGCGAAGTGCATATTCACAAAATGCTTCTGATGGTTGCTCGTTTCGAAGTTTTCTACATCCACACACAAAAGTCACTGAGTTGTCTAACCTTTGTTGCACATCATTCAACACAAAAGCTGATCTGTGCAGATCTCCCTGGCAGTAGAGCATGGACGCGAGTTTCAGTCTGCTGGAGGCCACGTCAGTGTCCAGTGTTTCACTAAACAACTGCCATACATCCCGTGATACGGACTGGCCGGTTTGTATACAGTAGGAGCTGGCCACAGATGCCAGACTTGAAAGCAGGTTCGTGATGAGAAACTGAGCGCTGTTACTCTCATACCTGGTAAATGTGCCGTTTGCTTGTTGAAAAGTAAGTACGTTTATAAGATCAATTGCACCTTGGTAGTAACCGGTATCTCTGTTGTCACACACATGTTTGCAGATATTTGTAAACTCAAGTACGTAGTGCTTCGACATATCAAATGCTAATTTACCACATACACTAGCGCTTTGATCAGGAAAGCGCTCGACATGTGAATGGAGCTGCATCAGCCTCTCTCCGAGGTCGTCAATCTGCAAGTTGAACAACACGTGCATGTTGTCCTGTATCATGACCCGTATCTGCTTCTCCAGTTTCACCTGACACTCGCGGCACAATTTCTTGTCAAACAGGTCCACGTTCTCTACAATATAATGTGGGCACTCGCCTTGAATAAGAAATTCTCGAATCGTGTGAAGACATCGCACAATACATTCCATCAACCCTTGTTCCCTCCACACATCACTAGGTGTCCTCTCTAATGTAAAGAAAAGCGCAGTCTTACAATGAAAACTGGTAAACTTGCATCCCTCGTGTAAATGGGGTGTCAACTCCTGTTTTTTAAGCATCTTCAAAATGATCAGACACTTCTTCTGCACGTTGTTAAGACTGAACATCAGATGCCGTTCTATCAAGTTTGGCGTTATCCGCCATTCGATGTCTTCAGTTGGACTTCCACGATCCCCATCAGCTACCAGGAAACAAGGACACTGTCTTGCAATCTCGAAAACCTCTGGTGGTGGCCAGTAGCCCGGTCTCATTGCATCAAACCATGCCAGGATCTCAGCAGGTAGTGAGGTGCAGGGCATTGCCAGAACATAATCGAAGTCCTCATGGCTACTGTTAGATGGACCACGTCTCAAATGCTCAGCACCGAACTCCTGAGCACCTACTCTGATTATAGATAAATTGCTATAAAAAACACGTCCCTGTGAGTCGATGACGTCATAAGGTTCCACGACACGTGTTTCGGGCAGTGGTTCGTCTGATCTCACCCTCTGCAGAAGGTAATGCTGGGCAGGCGTGGACTCGTCTTTCACCATCAGAAGGTTAAACATTCCCCGCTTCCAGTCAGACCATTGCAGCATGATGTTGAATTCGTTCATTGAGATAAGTGTGTCGGTGTCTGACCGGAGACCGGGAGTGGTTGTACCTTCAGACTGGCTTCCAAAATGAAACCAAACATCATTATTTCCTGTTGCCTGTACTGTAATAGTGCGCATGGCCTCCCGATGTAGGAACGCCTCGCGCCTCCTGTCGAAGACCAGGGTGTTGGCGCCGACGGCGTCCAGTCTCCGGCACAGCAACACGGACAGGGACGGGAAGAACGGAGGAATCCGGAACATGGCCTGAAGCAAACAATCTGAAAATATGAAATGTGGTATACAGCTAATTTTAAATTACACGTGAAAATTGTTCTACAATGTTTTCTTAATATTTTTTTCCATTATTAGACTAAAACATTAACAGCATATCTTCGTTTAAGCAAGATACCAAAATCGAAAATCTAACGCTTTCATTAGTGTGTGTACAAAATGCTAATCTGTATTTTTATCTCCATTTTATCAGTATTAATATGATTGGAATGGATAAAACTAGGGTAATTTGTATTGCGGTACTTCGAACTTAAGTTAACTGAAAAGGTTTATCCGCACAAAGTAATGGTTAGCCGATTTGTATGAAAATTGGCATACATGCAGTTTTATGTCTGCTCTCAACGAATTTAAGACGCCTTTGACGTTATGACGTCAGCAGACGCGGTTTTATTGCCTATTTTGAAGGCACGTGCAATATACCGCCGTATCCCAAAAACCGGCTATTTGTACCAGATTTCTAGGCGTTTTCCGATTTGGTTGTGTAAAAAACGTTTTACCTTGCTTGTAATTAATAGTCCGGCAGCCAGCTAGTGAAGTGTATATACATAACCTAACTTTGGAGTACGCAAAATATGTTTTGGTATCAAAATATCCGGGGAGGTATCCTCTCTAAGAATCTGCTGTATGACACCCTGTCACCCTTGAGCATTTGAAAAATCCAAGATGGCATCCAAGATGGCCGCCAAATATTAAAAACTGACTTCTGATCTTATATATGACCTACAAAATAATAATAAGTTACAAAAATCACAGGCAATCACCATTTTATTTAATTGCATTGTATCTGCATCATCATTTACACAATAATATATGAAAAACTAATTTTTCTTTATTTTTTACGACAAAACTACTACCGAAACTGTTATTTTAATGATAATATTATAAATATTTCAAATTTCAAATGCATTTTGTCTAAAAATAAGTCCTTTATATAGAAGAATTGTAATCTATAGTTTCTATTTATAGCAAAAACACTTGCTTTTATATCGTTGAGCATTTTTATTAGTTCAAGATGGCCGCCACATTAAACTTTTTGGCTGTTTCTGCCCAACATCACATTTGAATAATTATTTTTGTGACTGAATACATAGAACGTGTTAAAATACTAATTTTTTGTAACTGTATTATGCAAAAAAACTGTTTTTCTGTCTTTATTTATATAATAGTATATTCAGAATAAAAGTGAATTATATATAAAATACAACATAGTAAAGATAAATAGCAAAATGTTGTGTACAGGTTAAATATAGTCATATACATGGATTTAAAAACAATGAAAACTGGTACTTGAATATTCTGTGTATAGTATAAAATAATCACAGATCAACAGAATAGTTATTTCAAATAAAAGTAATGCTGTTTAACACTGTTGTAAAATGATTAAGGTTGGTAATTGCACTGATGTCAGAAGGCAAACCTTTGTATTTAGTGAATTGTTTCCCCTTCATCTCAATTGCTGCTTAAACAATAAACATTAAACTTAAGTTGACAGTCAGACCAACAAAATAGTTGTTACTACATGTTTCATTTAGCCATAAAATGTCAGAAAACTGCTAGAACATTTAAGATAGTCTTGGCTAACGGTTACGGTGTTGATCTGTTCAAAATTTTGAGGGGTACCAAAGATGTAAGTTGATAAGAAATTTCCGAAGAATATCAGATCTCTTCGAATGGTTACTGAAGAAGCCCTTAAACAAGATATTCATCACACATTATCCTATAATGATCTTCTCTAAAGACTTGTAGTGACTTATTATGTTTTGTCATAAATGTGGAACAAAAAGGGTAATGGGCACCCGTTTTTGCTGATCTTAAAACAATAATACAAAAATATTGTAGCTCGAAACATCAACTATACAAGATGTGATATTTACTACCTAACTTACATATGGATAATCTACCATAACAATACTTATTTTGTTTTATATTCTTTTGAGGCTGGTGAACATGTAATGAAACACCAGACACTTGAACTGGACTTTGGAATAAAATTTGATGCGATATTTTCATAGAAACTACTTTCATGAGGTTTGGTCATTGACCTTGGAATCATCTCGAACAATAGGTGTTTCAATCGATGGGTTTTAAATCGACACACATAAAGTAATCACGTCTAAGACATCAAAGCTATGAGAGACACAAATGCTGTTGCATCTATTAAAACCGTCAAAAATTACGACAGAGGATTGAGATGTTAATCCACCCATTGCAAGCTGAAGAGTTTATGAATATTGTGTCTGGAAAGACAGGAACAAATATGATAAATGTTGACAAGGTTTTTTCAATTAGAAAAGCAGCAAATTATGCTTTTGAAACGTTTACCGAAAGATTTATTGGCAGTATCACAATCGCCCCCTGGGTCACAAGTTTGCATTGAATTATATAAGGAAAATTTCAAATAACTTCTTATCTTGAACAGTTAATGGGAATTTGACCAAACTCGATAGGGATGGCGCCTGGGTTGTTACTTACAAAAATGTTAAAACCGTTCTGATTGGTTGCATAAGTAGGTCACGGGTTCAAAAATAGGTTTTCAAAATGTAATTTTCAAAAATCTTCTTGTTTGAAACTACAAGGTCCAGAGCTTTCACATTTGGTATATAGCATGATCTAGAGGTCCTCTACCGAAATTATTCAAATTTTGTACCTGAGGTCAAAATTGACCCCGACCCGGGGTCACAGTTTTACAATGAATTATAAAAGTAAGACTTAAAACGACTTCTTGTCTTGAACCTCTAAAGGGAATTTGACCAAACTCAACAGGAATGGTCCTTGGGTGCTCATCTACCGAAAGTTTTCAAATGGCTCTGATTGGTTGCTTAAGTAAGTCACAGGGTCACAAAATAGGTTTTCAAAATGCAATTTTTAAAAATCTTGTCTGAAACTAAAAGACAGACCTTTCATATTTGGTGTATAACATTATGTAGAGGTCCTCTACCAAAGTTGTTTAAATTATGCCCATGGGGTACTCCTTAAATGGCTCCACTGTGACCTTTGACCTTTTCCTCAGGTGAGCGACCCAGGGCGCTTTGGGCCTTCTAGTTTCCAAATTCTTACGGTGCCCGTCCGATGTGTGCAAATGCCGGCCGGGCGCCGTACGGTGCCCGACCGATGTAAATTTACCCCAATGACCCTACCAAACGCCGTACGGGCGTCGTGGAATTTTAAGTAGTACCTAAACTTCACCGGGCACCGTACGATGTCTACAATTGATCTAAAATCGTACGGTTCTTCCTGCCACCGACGGGCGCTATACGGGTGCCGTACGATTTTTGGTGCAATAGACGCCGTACGGTGCCCGTAGATGATTTGTGACAATAGCATAAGCGATGTTCGAGTAAGTATGTAACAGTTTAGTAATTATAACACTATGTTTTAATAATAAAAGTAAAGTTTCCAGGACATACTTTTATGTATCAAATCCTACGACATTTGATTATAATTATGAAACATACTAGTAGTTAAAAATGTATATGCAAAAATATACTCATACAATTTCCAGTGAAACAATGATAAACGTTGAAGAAAGAGTCGATATACAACATTTTTATTATATACTTACAGCAATCAATGCTACTTTGATTTCATGAGACAATTTTAAAAAATAAACGTAATTTGTAGTTAAAAAAACATTACTTTCGTAAGGAGATAAGATGCCGTTTATAAGTTGGACTAAATAATCCAAGATGAACATGTTGTTCACAATGCAAAAAATACAAATGCAACGCTGGTAAATAAAATTGCCGGTAAAATTAAAATATATAATTCTAGCGCTTTAATGGTTTCACTGAATAACCCTATGAGGTGTTGAAGTTGATTGAAATGTAAAACTTTAGACATGATGCGTTTGTGCTGTATCATTCTAACGATCTGATACAAATGATACAAAATCAGACAATTCTAAATTAGGTATGGAAATAAGTATATTTATTTCGATATCTATGGGAAGTTATTCTGTGTTGGCATAGTAAATACTGTGTTTACTGTCATTTTATAAGTCTCAACTTTATTTCATTTAAATGCTGCAAAACGAATCTTATAATTACGCACCATAAGCCCGTCGTTTGTTCCGTTTACTGAGAATAACTATATAACTTGATAAAAAGTAATAAAAATAGTTTTTATTTATTATATTAATTATGACATAGGTATGATTAGAGAACTAAATTGCAGCTTTTTATTCGACTGTAAGCTGTAAAACGCAACGTCAAAAACGACGAAAATTCATCAGCATATTGTAATTGTAATGTAATTAGCCTTTGTCAATGTTATAAGCGTTACTGTTGAATTATCATTATACATTGTTGTAAGCGGCTATGACGTCACTTGATTAAAACATGTCAGCTTCATCTTGTGTTGTTGATTTTACATGTTATCAGAAATCGACGACCATCGCTCACATAGCAGCATGACAACACCAAAACTGTGGATGTAATCCAAAAATAAACATCGGATGTCAGTTTTAACCACATAAATTTTTGCGGGACACATAATTTCGTAGTTTATTTCGCTGATCATTTCCGCCGCTAAACAGCTATGCGAAATCTGGTCAAAATAAGAATTTCAATCACAATAAGAGTCCCAAAGGTCCAAAAGGAATGAATAAAAGAACCACTTCCAATGCAAAACCGACGAAATGTAACAAATGTGGTAGAACTCATCACATGGGGAAGTGTCCAGCTTTTGGAACAACCTGCAACTATTGCAGGAAGAAAAACCACTGGTTATAAAAGTGTAGAAAGAGACTCCTGAATCAACTTCAGAGTGAAGCACATCATGAATATGATTACAGTGACAATGAAGATGAATTGTTACATATCAACACTACGGAAACTGGTGATGACAAAGAAACAAACAATGTAAGTTACCTTGGTGACAAGTGGTAAGTTCAACTGAAAGTGCATGAAAAACAGTTTAAATTTCGCATTGACACAGGAGCTAAATGTAACATTCTAGTGAAATCCGAATATAAGAAGTTGCAGGACAATGTCAGGTTTTGTCACTCTTCAAAAACATTGAAGCCCTACACAAATCATAAGATAAAACCTGTGGGAACGATGTTTGTACTTGTGACTTATATTACTTACTACAGCTGGTGTTTAGTGCCTGTGTGGCGGCTGTAAAAAGTCGCCCCGTACTACATCATTGTGTAGTCATATGTTTCTGGTCCTCAGGGATCATAGAGTGTACATGTATGTTGTTTACATTTGAAAATGGAGTTCTGCATATGCGCTAGGGGGCGTCAATGGTGCGGCATCATTCATTACTACTGATGAACAGCTTCAATAAAACCGAGGCTGCTATTTTATCGTGCAGGCTATGCTGCCTGAGGGCTTTCCCTTTCATCAGTTTAATTATAAAGACAAACAAATCAGTGTTAGATTTGAAGTTGTAGACGCCAAGATAACATTATCAGCGGTGGCATTGCTGAAAGCTTGGGTATGTTACAACGTCCGAAGAAGAATTGTCACGTGACTCACGTGACAATTC
>Ga0224511_10001714_pt1:0-12500 | contig 13721 bp, 9 predicted proteins | sample SF_May12_sed_USG_2_FD_169988 | JGI IMG/M metagenome (GOLD analysis project Ga0224511, IMG submission 169988) | Sediment microbial communities from San Francisco Bay, California, United States - SF_May12_sed_USGS_8_1 | ecosystem: Environmental > Aquatic > Marine > Sediment | place: USA...
TACTCAAACTTTATTAGCCAAACCAAGTATTCAATTCAAGAATCGTTATAGAAACACGGGTTTCCCCGGCCTTTTCAGTACCTAGTCGGCTAGCAATGGCATATCGTTTGATGAAAGAGAGGAAATCTACATTGCTGGCTGGGGTAACAGAACGAACATATGATTCAGCAAGACGAAAATCAGGAATCCGCTGTGTTTCTACCTCAATGCCTGATAAGTGGAATACCAATGAAAGTAATCAGGGTGCTGGTGAAATTATATACATTTGGATATCACTCAAAATTCACTCAGACTCCATTGAGTAAAAAGCCAATCTTTTATTCACGACGTAATTACAAGGAAGCTAAGATGAATTAGGTGTGATTGATTATAAGCTCAGATGGACTAGGTCGAGCAAAATTTCATCCCAAGCATCAACGAGACTTTGAGCCGCACGCAAAACAAATTTGGACACAAAGCAGCGACTCAACTGAGAAAAAAGTTTTTAGGCATAATTAAAGGGAAGCCAGGATGCTCAGCTGTTCGATAGGATTAGCCAACTAGCCAATTAGGCATGTAATATCACCACACACAAGTCAAACAAGCAGGAAAAACAGTTTTATACGAAATATACGAGCCCCGAAATATATCAGTATACTATATGTAGTATACGGGACAAGTATACGAGTATACGCAAGTATACGCACAAGCTTGTTAAATTTAGAGAAAAGTGCTGACCATAAAATGACTCTCCCAGCATCTAAAGCAGATGAGCAATGCTAATCCAAAGTTTTATTCCGTTTAGCAGCACTGCAACACCCCGATAATTACCTTCTGTATGTTATTGTTAGAGATAGGCAGGCCACATTGAGCAAAGTCTCACTTCTGCTCATGGCTAAAGATTGTACAAAGATACCGATCTCCCATTCAAACTGATGGAAACAGGTGAGGTGAGGGTGAGGTGAGGTGGGATCTGGTGTGCCTGTCTGTACGCGATCGCCCAATTAGCCTACTCAGTGGCTAATAGGCTGAGTGGGCTCCAATTGAAAGCCAAGCGACTGGATATACTAATCAGGTTATTCGTTAGAGTCCGTACTCAGCGATACTGTATTTTTGCCACGCTCAAGCCGCTTTATATCAGCTTGGCAGTGGATCTCTTTACTTTCCAAACAGCGAGCCCAGTTCTTTCATCTCTACAAAAACAGCTGCAACTCCATCCTGCTTTGTTTCTTCCTTGGCACATTATATTGTGTTGGCGCCTCTAGTTAGAGCCGGGTTAGTCTAGCCAGCGGTGGTTGAGGAATGCAGTGGTGCGTTTCTGAACACGGAGCGAGTTTGTTCTCGTGGTATAATCTTTAACTGGAGTAGCAGAAGTGACTTTTCCCAATGTGGCTTGCCTATCTATAAATTCTCCTGTAGGTACCTGAATATACATTGGGATTTTTAGTCGGATAGACTATAGTAATAATTGTAATTAATTGATAATTCATTTGTTCAATCCGCGTGTTTAAATTCCAGTCGATGAGAGTAGGACCCCCGAGAGTCCAAGTCTGTGTGAATCAATTGAAATTGACTGAGCTGACAATAAGTTAAAATGTGCATGCAACTGTCAAGTTCAATTAGTGACCCACACAGATGCACCGATTAAACTGTCACTATAACCTAGCTTAACGGTTTCAGTCCTGCTGGTTTCAATGGCATTGGGTTGAAGCATAAACCTTTTTCACAGAACTAGGTGTGTTGCATATCAATATGAATGGCTGCTATTTCAGAGAGCTCGGAGTGCTGCGAGAAAAGTTCCTGTATACCAAGAATAGAAGGATATCTATCACTAATGAAGAAGGTACTTGCTTGCTGACATTTTTCTTTGTCTATTTTACTTAGTGACTTAAGTTACTCAAATACTTGTTTACCTATTTATTTACTTGTTTTATTTATTTACAGGCATTACCCACAACAGATAGAGTTCAGCTCCATAAAGTTATTTCCATGAAATATAAATACCTCTGTAGCTCACCTCAGTATATTAACTAATTTATGAACGCTCTGTTGTCTAGGTTCTAAACAGACATTTCATTATGCAATCGTGATAGATTTCGAATCAACCTGCTGGGAGAACAAAATAGAAGGACAGGCCAATGAAATAAGTACGTTGATGATACTATCCTATGGAATGGTTCTCTGTGTCTAAAATGTTTAAAGGGGATATGACACCGTCGATGGTAGACGTACTTTTAGAGTTGTGTTCGCTATTCTTAAAGGGGGCAACTCTGCATTCATTGCAATGATAGCGAGTGCCAGTGGTCTTTTTCCACAAACCGGATATCGGTCACTCGAATAACTACGGCCCAAATGGCCCGAATAGAAACAAAATGGGATCTAATTACTAAAACTTAGTAACCTAGTGATCTTCACCCTCTTATAATATCGAGTAGAATTTAAACTTGATGTAGATTGGAGAAAACTTACGTTATAAGAAGTCCTTTGCCGGTTTTCCCTAGCCCTAAATAGAGGCCGTTGCGTTCGGGCCTCTATAATTGGACAATAATGGCACTAACGCTCATTGATAAAGGTGAAAAGCTGCGCTCTGAAACCCTATTTTTATATTTTTGTTGCACGGTTTCTCTATTCAGACTTGTGTAGCTGCAAGTCTAGTATACACCTGCAAACGCATTTGTCAAACATCGGCGCGTAAGCCGAGAGATCAATGCAAACACCAACAGCTCTGTGTTAATTTCCTATCTTGAGGCCAATTCTGGTGCGTCGACGGTCCGAAAAGTACGTCGTCGAGGGCTCTAAGTATGCGCGTCGGATAGGGCTATATCTAAGCTTCCAGTTGAACTGGGTATTAGGCCCATTTGTTCATGGTAGGCTTCAGAATCTACAAACAAGTGAAGTCACTTTTGCCCGTGTCATAACCCCTTTAATGATTATTTCCGCCGCTACTGAACTAAGGAATTGAGTGACTGAGTAGCATCCTAGGCCTTCCACTAGGAGTTTCTGGCTTGATTTCCAGTAGCACATTACTTTGAATTTTTTTCCATTGCCTTTGGATTTAATACCCCAGTCCTGCTAATCCCTTTGCTGGTCCTACAACGCGGGGTTTTTCCAACAGTGGTGATTTTGTGACGACCATAAGAACGAGTCATTGGCAAAGGAGAACTAGCAGATTCCTGCCGATTAAGGGAAGTGTCACTGCTGCTGGGATGCATAGTTCAGGCAGCACAGCTATGCCATCGCTGTACTACACACATCAATCGTAAAGGTTCCATAGACATATAATTATACCTCATTTTGCCATCGGCATAGGCACTATAATCCTTATATGTTTATGTTTAGCATCTAAACTCAAATTGATCGTGAAGATTGTTTTATATTTCAGTTGAGTTCCCTGCCATACTCCTGGATACAGAAACAGGAGTGATCCTATCAGAATTTCATAATTACGTTCAGCCAACTGAACAGCCTATACTAACCGAGTTCTGTACCAAACTCACGGGGATCAGTCAGGTACGGTGTCCTGGCTATCTTGTAGGTATGAAAGTCTACAATAGTTGTGAACTTCATGATAGGGCACACCATGTACCATCCTGCATATAGTACTATCCATATACCAGCCATGCCAGCATCACCTATTGCAAGCAACTACCCCCTCAATGAACAGTGGGCACCATTGGCAGTGTATGGCAAGAGAGCACCCCTTCGAAAGAAACTACGGGACCAGCACAAACTAGCACGCAAAGCACCAAAAACGCTATGAAAACAAACAGTCGGAAATGCCAAACGGCGCACGTCCGGCCTTAGCTTGAGCCTGCGGGCTTTAGCCAATTGGTTCTAGTCCTTGACCTCTAACTCAGACTGTTGTTACCACCAGCTGTGAGTAGCAACGGTGCTGCGTTCCTACAGCTATCAACGACCTCTAGCAGAGAAGGCCGCTGGCTGAATTTGCAAATTCAGCGCTCGCGAAGAATTTTTTACGCGAACGTCGCAACAACCGCCGACTGGCTCACACCGGTGCTGGACCTACTTCGAGCGAGCAGGTACTAACGGCGCACCGACCTAATGCCGCGATGCGTGGGATCTATCCACTCGCGTGCCGCCCCAAGTGTAGCGTAATCCGTTTTCCCAGCCACTCCATACATCGGACATTGGGGCACGCGCCGCTGTAGCCGGGTACATTTTGCGAAAGGCTTAGCATTGGCTGTTATTGGCACCCCTGTTGAACTAGACCTCTTCTCAGAAACTAACTATGTTACGTTTCCTTCGAAAGGGTGAAAATGAGATCCAGTACACAGGATGGCCCATTAGTGTCCACAAAGACCAACGGTGAAAATACTTGTAGATTTTATATGTTGACATACATGTACCTCCTCCCATCATCTGGGCATAACAATTTTATTTCATCTTTCATATAGTTATGTTAACCCACCCTTCCATCCTAAGTTGTTTTTATAGCTAAATGCCTTGTGGTAAACACTGTCTAATTTACAGAGGCGGGTAGAAGACTGCGCTCCACTCGCCACTGTCCTGCCTCGCTTTCAAAAGTGGGTGTCAATTGTGTCACAACGATTTCATCTGGAGCTGCGACGGCCTGCTGGGAAACTCAACTGCGCGTTTGTCACATGGACCAGTGAGTGTTTATACTGCCTTCAGTATAAATTACAAGGTATAACAGAGGGTGGCAAATTGGGCTAGAACCAGTAGGAAGGTTCTTAGTGAAACTTTCAGTTGAGCATCTCAGTTGGTTCTTACACCCTTGTCGCAATCAGATCACAAGATTGAATAAACCAGGCCCACTCATACGAAGAATTGTTTTTTCTATGGGCACACTATAAACCACCTTAGCACAAGTCATTAGCGTATCATTAGGAGATCTTTGTGCAGGCATTTACAACTTGCAGGAGATTTCATCCAAATACTCCTCTATTCTTATCAGATCTGTGTAGAATTTTGCTCAAAATGCTTCTCTTGTGAAGTGAGGGGCTTGCGCATTAATATTTGAAATGGTCCAAAACTAACTTTCAGCAGAGATAGAGAGGGGTTCCTACCAGGGAGAAGTCGAAAACACTCATTTAACGCTTGAGCAAAATGACAGATGATGAAGTGGGCGACACACTACACGTAGGAGGCCAGGACATCTACTGAAATCCCCCGACGGCCTCTCCCGCATAAGAATTTATACACCCACATCCAACAGCTGCGTGTCATTTTTGTTTATCCAGCGTCAGGAGAAGACAACCCTGGTTGCCTGATGATATGGAGTCACTGTGTAGGCTACAGCGGGCATTATATGTTAACAATGAACACTGTTTCTATCATCAAACGATGTCTCAGCGTTCATTATCCTAGGCATCTCATTTTGAATATGTGGTCATTCAGCTTCTTTTTTATACAGATTGGGATCTGGGTGTTTGCCTACCCAATGAATGTAGACGAAAGGATTTAAATGCACCAGACTATCTCAGCTCATGGATTGATTTGAAGACTACGTATAGGGTAGTTAAACACATTTATCAACTGACTATTCTGATGAATCGCTTCACCCAACTCAACATTTGTGCAAATGGGATGCCGAAATATGATGAAAAAAGTGCAGTGTCTCTCTTTAAAAAAAAACTATTGAGCTAAAAATACAAAGCCAATCCTTTAGGCCAAACTATTTTTGTAATTAATATCTCGTGGTTTAAATATTACCAGATTTTGAGTCATAATGTACTAATTGAATCACTATTTGGCCATGAGGTTTCATTCTAAATGGCCTGCAACACGATGGCGGATTTGCGAAAAAAAAATCACTTCTATATAGCCCGTGGGGATTCACAGGCTATAAAGTAGAAAGTTAGAATGGCCAACTACGTCTGACCTTATTTGAGCCAGTTTGCGAGCAGTCATCATCGCAGAGTAAGAAACAATCACAATACCTGAAAGCCAAAGCGTCAGTGGCGATCCTAAAATGAAATCTGGCCGAATTTACATGCGAGTAGCAGCTAGTCAAATCTGACTACGAGCACAATCCCCCACACGATTTCTAATGCCAGTTCCACCGGAAATAGAACCCCGATCCAACAACAACTAAGCAGTCTCTGCAGACTCATTGGCCTCGGTCATGTGACTGCGGGAAACCCTAGTAGTTCACGAATAGTGAGGCGGTCATGTAGCTAGGAACTCAAATTGCGATTTTATCGCGATTTGCGATTAGATTCTCGCAAATTTGCCACCAAGCGGTAGGTCCTGGAGGATTTTTTATTGCCAACTCTAGCCGCGTTCAGGCCGTCTCTAAACACATCTCGATCACTGTAAAACTGAAATCCATCGTAACTGAAAAACTAGAGATATGTTACCAATTGAACTACAAAAACATGTAGGATTTCTGCTTGGCCTAAGTTGGCCTTTGGATCAGCCATGGTTGATGACTGCCCATCAGATACCATCTTTTTAGTTTTTACAAGCCAATATAATTCTCTCATTTGCAGCATTTCTACATGCGCCAGCCCAAAGGTCTGAAGGAGTCTATGGCAGATGTAGGGCTTGAGTTTGAAGGTCAAGAACATTCGGGCAAGTTTCAGGTCATACTGTATGCAATAGCCAGTGACAGCATCCAATCAAAGACTCTCATTGAATCAGAGAAAGCATGATCTTTGACCGTACAGAACTAATGTTCTGTGTATGATTTATTTTACCGGAGCATGCCAAAATTTAATGAAATGCGACGTGTCTGATTACAGGAATCATAGACAGTCGCAACACTGCTAGACTCCTGCGCAAAATGGTGACCGATGGTTGCAATCTTCAGCTAACTAAAACAAAGTAAGCTAGTCAAATCTACTACTCAATCACTGTTTCGCCGGGCTGTGCTGATACTGGAGTCTGTGACGGTTGCTGGCAGTCGAAATAAGCCAGCTAATTAATAGGAAGTCCGGTCATCTCGTACATGGAGACTCGGGAAGGATAACTTCATGGTCTGGCTAGCTAGGCTTTTCCACTAATCTAGAATTGTTACACATTTTGTAAATTAACACGTAATTATAGGCATTGTTTCATGATATTGTATTATTGTTCAAATACAGTTCAAAAATAAGCTCATGTGAACACAGCTCACTTAGGTACAATACGCAGAGTACTCCCTGTTTCTTATCTGCTCCCCAGCAGGCGCCGCTTTTACCGAGATTGATGATTCTCTTTTGGGGAATAATTCTGTGCCACAGTTGAGAATAGCAGTTTCGAGCTCTCGATCACTGAATGGTTGTACTGATAGTACAGTTTTTGGATTTATCACCAGCGACTGTCCCGTATTCTCAGTTTTCACACATTTACTGTGGACTTTTCTCACTATTACATCCTGTCCCATCGCGCCTGCCGCCTTTAGGGCAGCTGTTTCGCGCCTCGCCGCACAGTTAACGCACACCCTCTTGACTGGAATCCTATTCCGCTGCCGCAGTTTCACCTTCACCACCACTGGGAGCGACGTCATCCTCACTGTTTTGTATCCCCTTCTTGTTGCATTTTGGCCCTCATTTCAGCACCGATGTGCCTGGCAAGAATTATCAAGGATGTATAAGAAAAAAAAACGGTTATATTCTGCGCCTCAAAGGATGAAGGTGATCACATGCGGTGCGATGCGAGAGGAGCATCGCCTGAATCGAGCAGGGCAGAGCCAATTAATGGTACCTCGTCAACTAACGCTATAAACTCCCCACGTACCCAGGCGTTATCTGGCTTGCCAGATAACCCCATACTCATTAATGAGTGGGTGCCTATTATTACATGGCTAAATTTATTTTTTTACCATTGTACTAGAAGTTTGCCATCTTATTTATCAGACCGCCTGAGTTGTTTTGGAGCTAGGAGTTGTGAAGAGTTCACGCAAACAGCGACAGTCCATTGTGACAGGGGGTTGATCCCAGTACCCGTCCAACTTGTCACACTGAGAGTTAGGAGCTCGAAAATGTAAGAAAATAATGGAGATAAGGAATTCACCCTCGGCAGTCCTCAGTTTTATCAGAAGTTGAACCTATCCAAGCGCACATGAGATATCTCGATTATCTCAGGGCAATGATTCAGTCGGATGGACTTAATACCCTCACTTCGAATGCAAAGGGAAACCACAGAGCCTTCAGGTGAGTTCTATTATGGTTGTCTTGCCTTGCGTGACCGACTTCTTGATAAGTCGGTCACGTAAGGCAAAAACGATTTATTGCCCTGGGGTAGTGTTAAAGTGGTCTCTAAGCGGTCTAGACACACAGGGAACCTGCACCATAAGGATATGTGACAAGCCTTAGGTATGCAGTGTATGACACAAAATGATTCCTAGACTATTCCAGACTACACATATATACATATACATACATATACATACATATATACACACATATATATATATACATACATGTATTATCGAATGTCACTTCATGACAGGGAATGACAACTCCATATTCAGCACACATGCACACACTTCGTCGCATTGCAATCAACTATAGCCTCACCTCTTGCTCCCGTTTCTAGGCGAGACTCTCCATCACTCAGGGAGTTATTCTGTTCTGTTCCACATAATTCCCCAGTTTCCATCATGATTTCTGCAACAACATAATAATATAACTGTTTGCTTGATGAAATTCATTGCTTGTATTGGTGCAAGTGCCTGCTTTAGGATGCAACTCACTCAGCCTATCGGCCTCTACCAGTTATTTGATGAAAACTATGTAACTTTTGGGGTAACTCTCATGCAAAATCTATGAAGTAGATACTAGACACCTTAAGAGTGTTCACTTCAGCCTAGCGGTTGGAACACATGATTTGGGTAAAAAGTTGAGCTATACTTAGAAGCTCATAAAAGTCCACGGTGGGGGCAGGAAGCGCATCCGACCTTAATTCGCATTTTAGCACCAACAAAATCTCCTTGCTAACCAGGGTGCAAACTCAATGACCCCCCGCACAGGGATCAACAGAGTAGAAACGGAAGCAAAAAAGTTTTCGCTTCACAAATACACAGTAATGCAGCAATGTCACTGTGGGCGCACCTTGCTGAGGTTGGGAACGATCTCGTGGTGGGGGATGATGCTTCTTGTTAGCTGTACGAGCAAATATTGTAGGAATGGATGTAGGCTTGAGACGCTTACCCTGTCCTCTCATCTCAAACTGATCCTCCTCAAAGTGCTTCTTTAAAAACCATGGAGCTGCAGTTAGCGGGAGCTAGTGCATGGACAGATTACCACATCATTTATACATGTATGAATCAATGTGGTAACCACGCGTCGAAGCAGACATGTTGGGAGTAGAAATAGTTTACTTATAAACATATCAGGATGGCGTGTGTGGTCTGATCGTGTAGTCCCCGCATATAATTCAGCCAATCAGTCCAACAGATTGATGGCAGTATTGCACAACAGCCCAAACAACACACAAAAAGCCCTGCAACCACCGTAGACCATCTCCTACGGACATGGTCTAGTCTTATCAAAGCAAATTATATTACCTATAGAGGACATGAGGAATTTTATTGCTCGACATGTGGTTAAAACCACGTAGATAGGTTATGATAACATGGAACTACAAACCGAACAGATGCAAAGCATTTGTCCCAGGCTCCAGCAGTCGATATGAGGTTGTACGGTCCATATCCTGGCGTTTAACCCAGGCCATCCGTTCTCTACATACAGCCTTGTTTTTATGCAATAGAGGAAATCTGTGGAAACTATCCCCACTCTCCGTTCTGTTTGAGCAACCGGGTACCCAACAAGTCACCATCCTTAATCTAAAACAATATCAACAGAATACTGTACAACGTGGAGAACATGGCTGCTATATAGCAATACGCATAGGAAAAATGGCACACCGCACAGACTAACTCACTGACTGAGTGGCTCACTCACTCACTGACGTTACTTAGTTAAACTTAAACTCAATCATCAATGTACCGACGCCGTCGGCGTCACTCGTTAGTCAGCCACAAGCTAGGCATGGTCAAAACTGTTTCAACACGTTACCACGACCCATCCAGTCACGTCCTCAGTGAATGAGTGAGTGAATGAGAGAGTGAGTGGAGTGAGTGATGAGTTTACTTTTACAAATTTACTTTCACTCAGTTTCAAGTTCAACTTCAAGGTATGAATTAGCACGATAATAATTATCATTATTATCGATATCATGTCCTGTTCTTTGAGGCAGGGAATGCTTTCCAAAACTTTTGCTTTGTGATCGTAGCAAAGATTCCTTCAACAAACCAGTTACTACTTACTTGTACCAGTCACACTGCTTAGTTATATCAGTAGTACTAGTAGTAATAGTAGTAGTACTAGTAGTAGTAGACACGGCAGTAATTTGTGATCAGGACGGCATGAGCTAGGAGATCACTAGACTAGAGCCCCTCAAAACGGGAACGGGGCTTTGTCTTATACGTCTGGCAGCTTGACTTGGCTGTGTTGCTGCGAGTTGGAGTGTTGGGAGGACATCACACTCTGAATCTGTGCTTTGCGCCAAAGCCATGTGTGTCCGGCAACTGAAGACGGCTTTGCGCAAGCAGATGAAGAGTGTACTCGGTAACATTCCCGAAAGCAGCAAGTCTCACCAATCTTATCAAGTTTGTAAACAGGTATGACTATGAGGTAACTCAGTTAAGACCTAACTCAAGTGAAGTTAACTGTTACTTAGTCAGTGTTAAGACTTAGTTAAGTCTAACTAACTTCTAAGTTAGAAGTCAGTTAGACTTAACACTAACAGTGTTAGTGTCACTGTTAAGTCTAACTAACTTTAAGTTAGTAACTAGTAAGTAACTTAAGTTAAGAGTAAGATTAAGAAGTTAGGGTTTTTACTTTTTTTAATTTTAGTTGCATCAAAGTTCAAACCCAACTCAAACTCAGTCACTGACTAAGTCAGGAGTCCGTCAGTCATGAGACGACAGATGAGTCAATGTTTAATTCGACCAATTGCAATTGCTAGTGAGTAGTTCAGTCACAGACTGTCACTTACTCACTATCAGTCATTTATGATTTAGTGTCACGCTCTCTGGTGTGAAACTGAAAGGGGTAGTGCGAAACCTTGTACCACTACCTGCCAATGAGTTGGGTTGAGGAATTATTTGCCGATATTCTCCACTCCAGATTGGAGCAACTTTGGTAGAACCAAAGGATGTCAATGTAGTCGATCTCCCACCACACCCCCGTGTCAATGATTTTGATCTCTCACTGCATGCTCTTGTCCAAGTCCTCGTTATTCCACTGCAATGCTTACCAATACACTCGTTCTCACACTGGGAGTGCTTGCCAGTGTTCTTGATTCCGCATTGGGCCATACACTGCAAGCGCTAAATATTCTCCACATCCAACTGCAGGTGCTTGCCAGTGATGCTTATAAGAAGAGCCAGCGGGTGGCCGTCTATATAGAAATGAAAGGGGAAGAGGTGGTCACCAAGTCAATCATAGCGGATATGCTGGCAAAGAATAAAACATGCTTTATACCCCGATATGATATGAAGAGCCGTGATATGGATATGGTGAAGGTAGTGTATCCTATACATGGCTAGCATGGCCAATGGAAACTATAGATGGGCTTTCACTGTGACGGCATGCTGTGTCATAGTGAAATACCTGATCTAATTGTAATAGATGATGATTCCCATATGTAACTGCCGCTATGTCGCTGGTTAGATTTCACCTAACCCATTTCTTTCATTGCTGTGTATTGCCTGTATATGCAAAGGACCCGGCGCGCTAGCTGTGCATTCAGCATAGAGTTATCCGCCCTTTAAGTTATAGTAAGGGGTTCAAGCATCAATGGTCACCATATTATGAATATAATGTATGGGAAATTAGACACAAGCTGTAGGTGATCCCAAAATCTCCGTAACACACGCATGCATGCAAACACAAGCGCGCGCACACGCACCACACGTCGCACACAATTCTTTAGGGGATGTATCATCCACAGGATTCAACCCCGGATAAATTGGATGTACCACAAGGAAATCGATACAACATCTCTGTCCAACTTCCAATAGAACTTACATCTGTTTAATTTTTTAGGTACCTGGTGCACATGGTTGTGGATTCATTCGGAGTTACTTTGCATTTCAGGTATCGTCAATGGAGGAAATCGAGAATCTGCCATTCACTAAATGGCATATTAAGCAGCCCAAACTGGATGACACGTCTAGGGAGAGCGCCATGCTCACAGGTCAGTCCAGTTAAGGCGGACAGAGCTACAGCAGATCTAAGGCGAAGTTTGTCTGGCTTATCTCGTGATATATACAGAGAAATGGTGTCTTGTAGGTAGCGTAGACTTATCCTCACGAGAGGATAGCTTTATGCTGGGAAGTACACCGAGCTTCAGACCAGGGTTTCTGGTTGAGCTTTCAGTTAGGATGTCAATTGGTTCATTTATTCTCATTAAATTCAGTTCATTGGGGTTCACTCTTCTCCGTGGGGCATCGGAACAAGCTACCCATGTAAATGTAGATAATCCTATTGTTAGGATAACTACATTTATTTGTCAAACCCTTCGTAGCCAGGTTACCTGGCTCTTCGGGC
>Ga0224511_10001715_pt1 | contig 13718 bp, 5 predicted proteins | sample SF_May12_sed_USG_2_FD_169988 | JGI IMG/M metagenome (GOLD analysis project Ga0224511, IMG submission 169988) | Sediment microbial communities from San Francisco Bay, California, United States - SF_May12_sed_USGS_8_1 | ecosystem: Environmental > Aquatic > Marine > Sediment | place: USA...
TCTTCAATGACCTTTGCCAATGCTGTGCATATGTTATAGTGCTTTGGTAATTCAGAATAGGTTCAAAAATTAAAGTGGCGCATTGAGCTTGCAAATGTGCGGGCTCCAATTTTCAACCGTGTGTATTCATTATTCATAATATTTAGATTTTAATAACAATCTTCAAAGCTTTTTCTGCAATCTGAGCTTTGTATTTTTTCTACTCAGGAACTTGGCCATCCTATTTGAAGCTAGGAATTATGTGAATGAGGAGTTCATTCTCACAGTGGACGCTCAGCATGACTAGGGCTTTAACGAAAGATCTTTCGATCTTGAGCCAAGCGCTCTAGTCATTTTTCAGCTATCCCACTACCCCAAGTCAGTTCGCCGTCAGAACAGTGTCAGATCTATGTTAGCTTAGATATGTTTCTATAGATAGCTTCACAAAAAAGTCAGTAGAGTGTGACTGGCCCCAGCTGCTTATCCACAGAATAGCCTTAATTCACATCCGAGCAAACCATCAATTACATACCTATTTGTAGTTTATTATCTAGCCAGATATAGCTTCTATTACATAAATTCAAATCCTAAAATTGAGGAAATAATTATGGAGAGATTTCCTGTACTTATTTCCTCTAGGTTTGTAATTTTATGTTATGCAACAGTATCTATTTTTGGAATGATTGTTTTATTTTAGTCCCGAAAAGTGGCCCATCTTTCTGTAATGACTTTCATCTGCGCTTCGGTTAAACTGGATCCTGCAATTTAAGTCAGTCACAGATCGTCTCCTGCCAAACTCATCAGTATATCGATCTCTTATCATGAGGACAGTTGTGTTACACAATCTGTTGCACTTTTCTCTAGCGGTTAATAGCAGTACTACAGTAGTTGACCTAGATAATTGAGCTATGACCACATAGGGCTTAATCCCATGACACAGTGTTGTTATACCTACTTATTGTACCAGATTGCCAACACTGTGATAGGTCGTTATAGTGAATTGCTAGCTTCTATAGGGGTGAGAAACTAAAGCTAGGGTAAAGATATGGAGGTATATAAGGACTGGACTCTATCTGTCTGTCAGTTGGTGACAGAGCTTACAACGAGTCAAGATAATGGCACCAAATTCCGCACATATCGGTAGCCATCATGAGCAACACTTTCTACACAACAAATACAGGTTAGTTGTTATCCTTGTACACAATGTATAACTGATCATACTTGTGTGCCCAAAAGTTATACACCGGCTGCAACTTAAGAAAAAGGATTCTAATTATGTAAATATTATAACAGAACCTGAGGCAGGCAAACTACTAGTCGATTCTCGGGTGTATTATCTATAGATATTGTCTTTGGTACAATTCTCTCAAGAAAAGAACACAGTTGAAAAGATAATGGGGCTTTCAAGCTGATAATAATTTTAGACTATTTTTGGCTGAGGACATTTCCTTTAGATTATATTATGACCAATAAAGTACTGGTCCTTTAGTTAGTAGTAGTAGTAATTTGACCATTAGGCCTAGTCTAGACTAGTAAAATCTAACTAGAACAATTTTCTGACTACGTGTGTGGCCTCAGCTAGAGGTTACTCAGTGGATTGATTTTAATCCATAGGTTTATTAGATTAGGTCTACAATGCATACGTATTTTTCTTAGAATATCCAACAGACTACTGATCCTGCAGCGTTAGTAAAAAACTAAAACTCTACCGGTTAATGGCTCAATGCCAAAAACTGATTAAAACTCAACTAAAGCAGTTCTTTTATCACAAAACAATTTCTATGTTGGTTTTAGTTGACAGCCAGGGTCACGGTGATTTCATTTTTCGTTTTACAGAAAATTTCATTTCAAGTTTCTGAAGAGATAGTTTCCATGCTGTGGATCAATTGAGTATTGGGACTGGGGCTAGCTGAATAGCTCAATCGCTAGAGCGATTCGCTCAGGATTGAGAGATCCTGGGTTCAGTTCCTGTAGTCATGCTGGGGGCCTACTGTAAGAATGAGCTACACACATAATTCCTGGTTCCTACCACTCCAACAAGTCTCGGGCTTATGAGGTCCATTAAACAAGGTAGCCAAGTGCCGGAGTAGGCAAAAAGAAAAAAGTAACTCAAGTTGCAAGTGTAGATTTTCATAACAGAATGGTATCCCTCTTTTGACGATTTTGACAATTCTTCGAAAACGGCTATCAATAAAATCACCTGTCGGCATACATGCCATACTTGTACACGTGTGCAGTGGTTGAATATAGACAGTTGCCTTTAAACATGGTTATAATCTTGACTATGTCTTGTATGCAGGTGCTTGCAAAAATGAAAGGCACGCTTCATTGTATATATTGAGCCAACCATTTGCATTCCTATCGTTGTATCATGTTGGAACTATTGATCTCTAGTCTTTTGTGTTTATATACTTTTATTCACTTGCCAAGAGTTGTTTTGCATTTGTACTGCATTGAGTAGGTATGACTAAAACAAATTCAGATCAAATTCTGTGGGGTTGTCTTTTCTCGAAATATTTAAAGGATTTTTTCCCAATTGTTCTCCATAACCCTGTCATGACCAAACGATAAATTACCCGCTATCACTTTAATATCTCCATCAGTTTGAAATCTGATTTTATTTAAGAAAGTTTTTTCCTACATAAATATCTATTCAGTGATCTTTTAATATCAGATTGTTCAATTTGACCCTGACATTCTCTGATGTCATCAAGGCATTCATTGATATCACAATACAGAATGTTAGGATTGGCAGTGAAGTCATGCTTTTCTTTGTAACTCCTAGTGATTCTTGTATACAAAAACATTTGATTATTTCATGTCATAAGAGATATTCTACACTACGTAGACCCCATTGTACCTGCATTCTACATTTTTTATATTTTTTATAAATAAAAATTATGTTTAGTATTTGTCAATGCTGGCATATTACTACATAGTAAAGTATGGAAACTCCATCAATTTTCAGCCTTATATTTCGTCAACAAGCATTACCCCAAAAAGGAAAGAACCCACATATACGGTTTTGTAATTCAGATTTGTAACAGAAGATGAGAGGTTGGGTCCACGCCCAGGTGGTCTGGCTACATATTTGATCGATCGATCTCACTGTAAGGTGCCAGTGCCAACACACCTACCATGGCAATCAGATCTGATCGCAGAAATGGAAACCAAACAGATGGAACAAGGAGATGTTCTGCTAGTGACAGCCCCTAAAACAGGTAAGCTCAGCCAACCTTCACTAATTGAGATTCGTCCTTTGTATTTAGCCTGCCCAGTTGGAGGAGAAGGGTCCAAACGGGCAACCCCTCCCAGGGAGGCTGCCAGTAGTGGTTCTATTGGCATTTTCACGACAACCAGCAATTCTCATGACTGATCCATCCCATGCAAACATCTGCGAACATTTCTCTGAAACTTCCTTGCCCAATGCACATGCGTACTTTTGGCACAGGTGTTAAAATAAGCCATACCTACTTGGCACTTGGCTTTATTCCATGCTGGATAAAGGGTCTCACCAGTTATGCACCAATTTATCTGTATATGCATACCATTGAGGAAAATCAATCCCGTTTGGTAATGTGATGAACCCATACAGCTTTTCTTCTATTTAAGTCTATATTAAGCCTTATACCAAAACACAAAACAGTAGAAAACTCATAATTGGTAAAACAACCAGGGTATGAAAAGATAGATGTGGATCTTGGTTTAACGAGAGCTGGGGAACTTGAAAAGAGCAAATGTATTCATCATTCATTCAGTCTAGTGGCTAGCCTGTTACGTATGCAGATGACATGGATTGGGACGAGTCATTCACGACCTGGTACAACTAGGCGAACACCTGTCTCATTATTATTCAGGTACACATTGGTGCTGGGAGATACTATCTATGCTGACCTCGGGCAAGGCTAAATACCGAAAAGTCAGCAAGCATCGGGCTTGGCTCGAATGGCAGCGATTTGATGACATCATGGCATCCCAGTCGACTCCAAGAGTACTCAACACCCATCTCACTCTGTCCTCGTTACCTCCTAACTTCAGGTGCGTCTCGATCTCACAGTGATTTGAGCACTCGCCGCACGTCTCTCAAATAACACAAAGTGCCTATTAAATGACAAAGAATAGTTTAAATATGTGTCTTCACATGCAATCTTTTTACTCAATTACCAGTCACGTCCGGGCTATCGTGACATCTGCTGCAAAATTATTAAAGTTTTCATACGATAACTTGGTGTTTAGGCAGAAAAATATTTCTCAATATAAAGTTTTCAACCATTTTCCTTAAAAACCTTCCGCCAAACCACTGACACCTCTGTCCGGTTTTAGTTGGTATAGCTCTGTGCACTGATGAAATAACAAGCAGCGCAAAGCATTTGTTTTATTTGTACACTCTACCTACATTGACGCGCTGATATAATCACATCCGTGCAGCTATCTACTGAATATCGGCTACCCTTAGGGATTCATTGACCTACTCCGACTAGATCCGCAGTAACTATGTTGTTGTAATTACTCTGGTGTGTCAATGTATCATCCTCAAACATTTAATTGTTGTCGCAATCCATTATGCTTAGAATTACTTACGTCAAGAATGGGCAACTCCAATAATTTTATTTATGTAGAAAATACACGTAACCAATTGATCAGGTGAGCATTTCATTGTCTGGTGAGAAATTTCTCCGAGGCATTCAAAACATTTGGCAATTAATTGGTCTGCCATTTGCATTCCAACCAGACACCATCCGGTGACCCGCCTCCTATCACACTGAAAGCGTAATTCGGTAGCTTTTTCACTGAGACTCTATCACACTGATAATAAAAAATTACCTTCTCCTAGTGACTACACAGCAAAAACTCACGCGGCTATTTTGGTGCATACGCAAACCGATTTAGATATTGATGTGTGACTAAAAATAAACATTGTCTTTTAATTATAGCCCCATATGGAACCAGTGAATCTTTTTATCTATTTAGTTTTGTGGCACCACTTCGGGTATTTTAAAAAATAGAGATCATAATATTGGTATTCATAAATGGTTTAGGTATTTTAGTTAGTAGTACATATAAATACTCCCAACTGACAATCCCTCATACCTCATTACTGTATAATAAAAAAGTATAGTTACTCCCACATTTTATATACACATTCATCACAATTAAAATTATATTTGGCATTGTTATAAAAACATGTTTTAGTCTAATATCCATGTAAAATATTTGTACTTTTGCGATACGCGACAACAATACTTGGTGTCTTGTGAAACTTTTACTAATGAAGCCAGCAAATTAACAAATCGATCAGCACGGCCGATAACAAATGTTTTGTTCTTTACAGACACTCCACCACAAAGACAATAGTTTGTATGCGAAACCCACGGGATACTATGGTCTCACTATACCACCATTTCAAGCAACACAATCTACCTACACCAGAAACATACAACTGGAACAATCAGTTCAAATTCTCACTCTACAGTAAAACAGGTAAATAACACATTATATCTCTGCTTCACACGGCATATATGCATTGAAACATACTCTTTAAAGTCTTTGATTTGATTTGAATTTTTTACATGGATAACTTGAATAAGGCGATCATTCATTTTTTATTAAAGCCCATGGAAATCAGGGATTCTATTTAATCAAACAAGAGCAGGTGCCAGAAACAAAGTCCAGTAGACAATTCTATAGTTATATAATGACCACTGACCATTGAGTTTTATAGCCTTCGTATAAATACGCCCTGATATTATGTTTTGTGAGAGCTTTGCCAGTTTTGAGTCAGCTTAATTTTCACGTAGATGTCATGTGGCACACTCATCTACTGCTATGGGATTACGAAACTATTTTTGAACCACTTCTAGGAAATCTCCATAAATAGATTGAAATGGCAATACCAACAGTTGATGTCATTTCAATTCCCTAACATACACAGAATCTCATCCGCCTCGAGGTGCATACAAATCTCCTCTCCAACCTCACGCGGTATAAAAATTCCTTCACAACATGGATGAGCGGTTGAATAATTAGAGCCTATTATACTTTATAGAACCCTTTGGGAATATCTTTGACCACTTTGCGGACTCGTGGGATCGACACAGACATGATCCAAATGTTCTGATCATTTTCTACGAGGATCTAAAAGAAGTAAGTCTTTCCATTGTTACGAGCTTTGCTGTTACAGGAGCCATATCATCTATAAGGAAGTTTTAGCTTGCTGAAAAGGCTTGCTAAAGAATGATACATTGAAAGTGCCCTTTTGACTGATATGAGCATATTAAATTGCTAGACAGATGCATCTGGTGAACCATTGATGACTACATGTATCACAACAATCCATGTACCCACTCACCAAAGACGGTGGGTTGTTTTGTGGCATCCATTAGGAATCTTATCATTATTTTCTTTTGACAGAACACTAAAGAAACTATCAGACGGATGGCCAATCATATAGGTGTTAACTACACAGATTTTCTTCTTGATGACATCACATCAGCTGTTCAGTTTGACAAAATGAAATCCGGCAAATACCCGTCAGAAGCGAGATTTAGGAATCTTGTGGGGAATCCTGAAGCATCTTTGTATAGAAAAGGTGAGCTTTCTCTTAGTCTTAATTATGCCATTTGTAATCATAACCTCATGTTGTTTTGTTTCCGTACAATCAATGAGTTCAATTCCTAGTTCGTGCAAAAACTTCACTTTCGCAACACCCACACGGTTTCCAGTTGCAACCAAATAAAGGAGGTTCACCCATAGAACTACCTTTTCTATGCGGGACATGGATGTAAACGAAAAGTCTCCTGAAGACTCACCCCGGGGAAACGCTAGACAACATAAAAGACAGACTCAGTAGGCAAATTTCTACACCACTCCTGACAGCTGTTCCATCACGGAGGCACAAAATTATTATTTAATGATGAGTCACTTTTTTGACGCTTTTCTATTTGAACAATTGATTGCAACGAATCTTTTTTGTCCACAGGTATGATTGGTGATTGGCGATCCCATTTCACTAACAGACAGGATGAAGAGTTCACCAAGTTTTACGAGGAATGGAACCGCCATCGACAGGTGCCCTTCCGATTTCTACCGAGTGTCAAGCATGAGATGACAATACGGAGATTCGACCCGGATGTGGAACTCGAACAATAGAATTTAACTCTCCTCTAAATCCAGAATGTTTTTATCTTCCCGGTGTATCCAGCTGCAATGTGGATATTAAATAATTTTATGTAAACTAACTTATGTCACTAAGATCCATGCGCTCACGTGATAGCCTATGTATACTCTTGTGCCAATGCATTGGTTACAATTCTATTGCCATCTATTTATCTATTTATATAGGAGTTTATGCAGTACATTTGATAACCTACATGAAGATTGTATTTTTTACCACTATTTCCTATATTTGAATAGGAATAAATTATTTCTTTCTAACATTGAAACTAATATGACCTAATTAGCATAGACAGCTAGCTATCAATCCACAGTGCGCATGTGTGGTGTGTAGTGGCGTAGCGTCTATTAGTAAATATGACTGAAACCTCGGGCGCGGTCAGAAATGAATAATGAAGCCAACACAACTAACCTGAGGATATCAAAATTCAAGCAGGTTGAGCCTGGAGGCCGCCGTCCAGTGTCGGTCGAGAACTATAGCAAATTCTAATTAGATTACTTGTGTTTTGCGTCAGATGGGGAAGGTTAAAAATGGGGACATTGGAGTATTCATCAACTGGGAAAGGCAAGAATCCGTGTCAGAATAGAAAAGACACCCAGACTCTTTCTGTCATGTTGTACAACATTTGCATACCAAGATTGACAATCTTCTTCAAGGAATCCTGATCTCAATTCGGAGTTCCTCATATGGAGATAGCGTGATACAGCTCAGTAGTAGAGCACTGGGCTCTCTCTTTTGAGAACTTTGGTTTAAACCCCAGGGCCACTAATGCCGGCCTCCCGTTTTGAGTAAAAGCGCCTCTTTTTTATCCTAGCTCAAAACAAAAACAAGCGGCACTATAAGCGTTAACACTGGCCCGCTTGTGGTGCTCTATACTAGGCTGTACGGTGGAAAACAAGTATCTAACCCGACAGCTTCAGTTTAATACTAAAGGTATCATTAAGGAAAGAAATGAAGATAAATGGCAAATCAGACTGGATGGCTCGAGTGCAGATCTGTATACCATAGATATGTCACTGCTCCAAGAGCTTGGTTTCAGTCTGACATGCCATTATAGGCATATAGCATAGTCAATAGAATAAGGCACTCACCAACATTTGCAACGGATACATATTTCTTTTATCAGTCACCAAGCAAATTACTAACTACATGTAAATCATTATTATATAGTCATGGCCATAGGGTAATAATGCATTGTTGCAATAAACCAGGATAGACAAAAACAGAGAATTCCGCGCTATTGCGTATGTAGATGTGTCTGTCACTCTTCACTGAGTTGTTATCAGTGTGACGGGATATTGGCTCATTCTTAGGCGTATGTTGTTCGCGGAAACCGCATACCACACCCAATGTCAGGAACACTTCATTCGTATGGCTTCATATCGTATCATCTATTACCAGGCCTGGCCAGGACCCATTTTTCTATAAGGTAGCTATATCCCCTATGCATACATTTTATTTCCCCACATTAGATATGCTATGTGGTCCATATTGGCCTGGCCAGGACCCATTTTTATTGTTGTACTTGGGCACTTGGCCATCCTATTGTGGAAGCTTGGTATCCTAATACTGAGGCTTGTTCTGGAGTGGTAAAACCTGGACATTGTGTGAGGAGCTGAGAGTGCCATTGGGAGCTTGGCATGACCAGCATTTAAATTTCATTTTTCTCTGATGTACAAGATTACCATCTTTATTGGCATTCTGTAGTGCTCCACGTCTGAACAAAAGCCTATTCCATTGCCAGCCACCCATCACAATGTTTTGCCATTTCAGCTCAGTTTTTTCAATACCTAATTTTAGAGGTAGTGAATGATAGCCTATATTTTCTATATGGCTCCATGTAGGAATATGGTAGGATAAGCTATGGAACAGCACGAACTGAAAAGATATACTCCATGAACAAGCCCATGGCAAATTTACTATAAGGTTTGATATTGTTTGGCGAAAGAAACTGGCTATACATCTTTGGTTATCCTGCAGGAAAACAATATAATAGTAATTTGTTTAACCGGCTGTTCTTGTATTTTCATGGGAAAGGCTGCGCTCTTTTTAGCGGTTTGGCCAATCAACTTTTATGCATAATTTATCCTCTTGTGTGAAGTGTTTTCCCTGCGCAGTACAACAATCCTTTAGCTGGCAGGGACACCTCATACCTGCATTATTGGCAGCTTCTAGTTGTACCATCATCAGTCAATTGGATTGATTGTATGCAAGTCACCATCAGGTCACCATTTGTGTGATTCCATTCCGAACTTGCTAAGCTTCATCCTCATTCATTCTGCGAAATGCATTTAAACAAATATAATGGCATAATAAACAATTGTAGGAAATTATAATTAATTCATACGCCAGAAGTCGGAAAGTGATGTGCAATGAGATCTTTTTGCCATTTTATGAACAATTATGCTTTTCTTTGTATTATAATAAAGATTATACAATCTTTTGTTATATACAAGAGATGCTTTACAAAAATTATGGACCATAATCTTTGGCTGGGTATATGGAAAATAGATTTCATATCCAACCTCTTTCCATTTTTATTTTTGTCTGATCACACCATTTCAACCCAGCCTAAATATCTTTATCTAACTTTATCTAACATTTTTGGTGAATCTCGTATGTAGTTACCATTTTCATCCATGCCAGGATGAAATAGATAGGTCTTCCAGAGACCAAGTGAGCAAATTGGTACATACTCTTGGTGTCATGTGAAGTGCAGCGTAACAGATTTTGGTGTAACAGGACCCTAAATTTAGTAAAATAGTTTAGAACTGCATAAACCCTGAAGACTGCGGTCACTGCTTGGTTACCATCTTTGGGCCCTGCCCTTAAACGCATCCTTGATTGTGGTGAATTTAGCTTCTTATGTCACAGTGCTGCTAATACACTAGCTCGAACTGGTACAAACTTCTCTATAGCCTCAGATAGAGCCCTGTATATATGCTAATCTTGACGAGCAGGTGCTAGTATACAATTTTGCTTCCGTTTGTACTCTATATCGTCATTTCCTGTACGAGGTCATAGAGTTTGCTCTCCGGGAGACTTTGTTAAAGCTCAGGAGCGAATTGAAGTCGGATGCTCTTCCTATTACCACCATTGACTTTTCTGAGATTTGAAAACACAACTTTTCGTATACAAATCGTGTATTCTAATCACAAATCACGGTTGTTCCCTGATTTACAACATGAGAGGTACACTAAAAGCCATGGGCAGTTTATTAGTTGATAGTATTTATGGGATTTGCACTCACCCATTTTTGTGGTGGATCCTTTAGAAAGAGCCAAATTGGTTGACAAAATTGTTGCTGTCTTTGAATTGAAAATTTCTGATAATTTGGTGCAAATCTTCATTTTGTGTAACACTAAAAGGCATACTAAACTCATTAGGATTATAAGTGCCAGACCAGACCCTATTCCAAAGCAACCCTACAAAACCTAAAAGATACCTCAGAACCAAAGAACATACTATTGCGATCTTTGGACAGAAAGTTCAACAAATTGAACAGCTGTTTGGAACCTAGGCCAAACAGTGAGTTACCAGCAAGAGTTTGTGGATTCCCTTGAATTGAGATTTTCTGTTGCAGTTCACTAAAAATGGTTCAGGATTAGAGTATAGTAAATATTCATGGCTGAGACACTCAGTCAACAAAATTGTAGATTCGTTTTGCTTAGACATTCTTTTGGTTTTATCCTGATGGAATCTTTGGTACGATAAAGAACTAGTAGGCCCTCGGCTAAGCTCTGCCATAGTTAATAACGTTGTTGATTGTTGACTGTTTGATGCTTACCAATCTTTGCGGTTATAAGAACTCGTCTGGTATATCATCACGAGTTCGCAAATTCTGACCAATGAGAATCTAGCATGCCACGTGTCATATAAGAATCATTGGTGGAATGTTGTTCAGGGTTTCAGATGAATTCCTATATCAATCTAACAATAAGAAATACGTAATAGAAAACCAGAGGCGGCAACATCAATGTGTTCTAAGCAGATACCACAAGCATTCATAATATGCCGTACGGAGTAATCTCGTTCATGATACCAACACGATACCAACAATAGTTTGTTGTTAACACCCGTTCTCAAGTATGGAAACGAAGATAGATGTGCCTAGATTGAGTTCAAACCTGTGACCTGTTAACCAATATAGTCGATACCTTTGGGCTAGGGGTAATCAGGTAATGGGGAGAAGGAAATAAGAGAGAAGGCATGTGAAGGATGTACTGAATGACTGGGAGATGAGATGGCTTTTGTGAAGCTAGTAAGGCATTCTAGGAAGTAGAACCTGGATGGATAGTGGGTGGGAAAGATTTGATTAATCACAACGAAAGTTACCTGGAAAGCTGCATGTACACAATTCACACATTGATGAGTGCCGTAGTACTAAACAGAGGATTATTAATTATCTCCATGTAATATCTCCGCAAGGAGAAGTAACCATAGCAGCAGAGACCGCTTGCCTTTCTCGGTCCCAGTACCGAGTCTTTGTGTCCAAAAATAAGTTCAAAGTGTCCCCTCAAAGTCAATCAGTCATTGAGACTATGCAACGTTATGTTCTGACTGAATGGTTGTCACCAAAGACGGCTGCTATGTTTTGGCGACTTCATTCATTGGAGATTGGCCACAGAGTGAATTGTATGCACGCATCTTCTCGTCTATACAGGTATTTATACATACATCAAGATTCTGGATAGCTTCATGGTGCTGGCTGTGCCATGCACAGTGATCTTATCTCTTATCCACTGGTTGGGACCTCCATTATTTCTACAGCGGTGTTTCGAACCCACGCTAGAAGCTAGGACTGAGAGGCTTGCTAAAGGCCCATACTAGAAAAACATCCAGCCGGCAGTAAGGCTTGAACCTGCGATACATAGATTGCAGATCCAGGCTTTTTATCAATCGATCTATCCTGGCACTGTGTTTTAAGCATACTTTGAGGCTTTGAGTTCTAGACAAATTGGGTGGGATTATGAGTAGCCCGTGGAAGACAGAATGACATAATCCGAAGAAGATACCAATGTAATGCTATGGGAAGTGATGAGCCAGACCATGGGGTATCCTAAAAACAAGTCATTGGCTTATTCATGCCATCCATGTAAAATAAAATGGCTTTATGAGCAACTGACAGTTTTATTTAGTGTCATACGGCCAGCTTTATTTACCTATCTACCCATATGTATATACAAAGTTGATGGCAAGGTGACCTAACAAATTACACTTCAACATTGGCTCCGGTTGTTACCCCTAAGATGGTCACTTGCAAGGCTTCGCCAAGGAATTTTCTCAGTTAGGTCACCATACGTTGCCTACAGATTCTATCACAGGATTGCCAACACCATTTCGGAGAACAATATTACTCTTTTAGTTTTAAAGGCAAAAATAATCTTTTGGTGCATAACGTTTAGTAAATAATCCTATTATCTTATTTTAGACGATCTTTTATCCCTCTTTCTGAGAAGAAAAGACCACTTCTCAGTTACAAATGTAATCGCGGGCGACACAGGATGTCCCCCAATTCTCACCTCAGAGGATAGTTGATAAGAATTACCAAAAGAAACACCTGGCGGTGACTGACTGGATTTGGACAACTTTTGCCTATGACAAATGAGTGACTACACGGAATTATACAGAATCTGTGGGATTTAAGAAGGATTTTTGGCATTTTATTGATGGGTGTACTGCACTAATCTTGCGGTTTTTGTTCAGCTACAAGTGGGAGGGGCAGTTTTTTGGCCCCATTGGCCACTCTGCGATCATACTTGGGCCCTTGATGTGCATGCCACCCACAATTTTTTAAATCAGTTCAAAAGAAACATCTACAAACTGGCTTGATAACAAATCCCTGAGTTGTTCATGATAATGAGTGGTTATTGAAGTAGATGCACAACCATTCAACTGGTTCTAAACTCCAACTATGCAACCGAGGTAAAAAAACAGGGTTCTCCATATAGTGTATGAAACCTCAAGCCATCATAATGACCTATGTTGTGGTCTCAACCCATCCAAAGAATTCCTTTGAATTGGTTAAGAAAAAACAGCAGGGTCAATGCGGTTTTTAAGTTATTTCTGAGGTGACTTTAGACCATAGGGACAGTTAGAGCATTCTTTAGATGACCATACGAAGCATCTTGGTCAGTCAAAAATTATTTCTTTCCGCGGACTTGCCATGGAAAATATCTTTGCCCCAACAAACAGGGTTGACATAGGGAAAGGTGATCTTGCCCAAGGCCAATTCCACTGTACCCTACAACCGGCTGATTCTGTGTGAAGCACAAACTACTAGGCTGAACGGATAACCCTAAGCCATTGGTTTACACATTAACTGCGAAGAATTCCGCCACTCTTTATGAGAAGGGAGAGGTAGATCTTCAGCAACCATGGAATGATCTTAACCCTTATCCAGTGGTTGGGACCTCTATTATTTATACCGTGGTGCTGCAAAGCCAAATTGGAGTGCTACAAAGTAAAAAGCAAGCGAAAACCTCAACGACACTGGGAAGTGAACTCCAAGATATTAGCTTGTAAATCTGTGTTTTTACCGGTCCAGCCTGCAACGAATAGCACA
>Ga0224511_10001716_pt1 | contig 13717 bp, 7 predicted proteins | sample SF_May12_sed_USG_2_FD_169988 | JGI IMG/M metagenome (GOLD analysis project Ga0224511, IMG submission 169988) | Sediment microbial communities from San Francisco Bay, California, United States - SF_May12_sed_USGS_8_1 | ecosystem: Environmental > Aquatic > Marine > Sediment | place: USA...
ACTCATTGTTTACAACGCCTCATTATTTGTAAGAATCTTCTTTTTTTAAGTGATTACTCATGGGGTCTTCCATATCTATATTAACAAAGGAATGCTACCATTATAATGCACTGAGCTGTGAAATGACACAAGTTGCATGAGTAAAGCATGGTACAGGTGTCAGATACCCTCGGCCAATTGATGAATAAAATTGATGTAAACAGATATTTATATTGGGTATACGGCACTTACACCTTTCAATTACATTTAATCTAACATTTAATTAACCAATAATCCTTGCACCGGCTAGCAGAAGAGATGAGTACTTAAGGGCCTAGCATCCATATATACTCCAGTGATCTGTTTAATTTTCATGGCAAAGTTAAACTAGATGTCCCCAATGAGCAATCCCTTTAAAAGCTTTTAGTGGCCATTATACTTTTATAATATAACCTTATGGCTGCCATTGACAGCATTAATAATACCCATGTGATTACAATACTTATAAAAAGAAGGTACACTAGATCACCATGACAGTAAAGTTGACAACCATTCAAACACTTTATACTTTTTTTTCTAAATTAATAAAGATAATTAAAACACTTATATTTGTCACTGATTTTTACTTCAAAAGCGAAAAAAATAACGGAAAATGAAAATGACAGAACTATAAAATTTGAAAATATTCAGTAAATCAGAACAATCATAAGAATGTCAATGTACCATTGCGTTATACAGGTTAACTGTGGCATCTTATGTATTTTTAACAAGGCCAGAAGCTTTCTCGGATATTTGATAACCATTTCTTAATACACTTTTAGACAAACTATTACTAAGAGTAATTACTTTTGTGTCTATTTAAATTTAGACAGGTATGATTTCTCGTCTAAAAATAAGCTTGTTGATGTCTATTTTCAAATACTCTTCAAGATGTTTAATCTAAAACAAGTCTGACACAAATCTGTAATGGTTCTGAAATGTTAAGTACTTATCTATCATCTTAATACTGGAACACATGAGGCAAGGGCTTGGGGGCACTGAAAATCATATTTCTCAAAATTGGAAAGTATTATTACTATATACTATTATGAGTCAGACAGAGATGTGTAAGAAATCAAGCTAAAACTTTAAAGATGCAATGTCTGTATTTTTTACCACATTTGTTTACATATTACTTTTTAACTATATACTTAAATTAAGCAGTGAATCCTACTTCCGTAAATATGAGAAACGGCCAAATATAGTTACCCATGTATGTTAAAATATTACAGGAAAACGACTCCATTATGTTGAGACAGTGAGATAGCTTGACTTCAATCATTAGGTTAAGTTGTCTTAATGGTCTTGAGATAACGCATCAGACGGCTGTACGAGCCGTCCTGGGTTCGATTACTGGCTCTGGCAAGGTTTTTAAGTCTGCTTTTTTTGTTTTGTTGTTATTGGGTTTTTCCTTTTTTGTCCTAAACACATTATTTGTCATGATTTTTTGTCATTTTCTTTTGCAATATTTTTTATTTAGTATATTTAAAAACTCCAAAACTTGTTACTGATTATAAGCGTATCAAGATACAGACCTAGCATCTTTAAACGTGACCTTCAAAGTTACACTGCATAAATGATATAAGCACAAATACACATTAACACATTTTTTTTCCTGCAAACTGGCTAACACAAACTAATCATAGCAGCAAGACTTGGTATCCTGCTGCATCATTTATCATAGGTTTATCAATATTTTTACAACAAAAGCCTGAATGAAAGCAAGTGGGCCTAGCAGCAACAGGTGTTGTCTACCTATAGAGCATTTCTCAAACCTAGACCTAAAAAAAAATCCTGTGTTTCGGGCATCCTGACCCTACCTATCGGAACCGGCCGACCCAAGACTTTTTTTACGAAAATACTGTGTGTTTTCATTGTGGTCTTTATAATTGAGGTTTCAATTCTTAAAAAAAAAAAACAAAAAAAAACAGAGCTAACCCTATGTAAAGTTTTTAAGGCCTTTGCCCTAAACACAAGATTTTAATTTTTGGCCCTATATAATCCAGCATTTCTCAAACCTCTAGCATTGATGGCATTCAGCTACTATAGCTATATCACAGGGTTTAATGTGCAGTTTTTATCAAATTACAAGAATAAAGAAATAAATTGTGTCAGATTTAAGTTTTTTTAACTGCCAATTTAATATAAATCATAAGAGTTATTGTAAAATGTTGTGCTTTTTAATAATTTTAGTACTCCTTCTGAACAGACTCTTGCAATAAATTGTTATTGTTATTCTTAATAATAAAGCATCATAAAACAGATTATATTTCTTCTTATAATATGGATCTAAATTAATTGTTTGCCTTTCTAAACCAGCAATCATATATTTTTTTATAACATGATCATGAGCTTAAAAAAGATTGAAAATGATATGCATTCATTCTTGAAGCTCCATTTACAAACCTAAAGAAAGAAGATGAAATTGAAAAATCAAAGTTACCAATGGCAATCCTGCTAAGAAAAGCTTTCAGCAAAACCCAAAATTAAATTAATAATAGTGGTCCTTAGTATGGTGCCGATTACCAAAGATGATAGAAAAGCTATTTTCAGTAGAAAAAGCATACACAAATAACAACTGCACATTATCAAAAGTCAAAGATAGCTGCGTCTAAAAATAATTGCCTATTATAAATTGTATTTAGCCTAAGCAGGCCATGCAAGCAGCCTAAGCATCAATATCATATGATGTAAACATCATGGTAATAAACGTATTCTTTAACCATAAACCATAAATCTATAGGACCACGTTGCTATTAGTCTGTCGCATTTTGTCAAATATTATTGTATCTGCATATGTGATATAAATATTATTTTTTATTTATGTGATATAAATATTATTTTTTATTTAAGGTGACTAAATACAGGTCCATTGGTCCGTGTGTTTTGTACTTGTGTGTGATATATTTGTTAATATGAAACTGTATATAACACATATAATAAACAATATCTTATCTTATTCTCTCTAATGAATAACAAATAAATATGTCCCACAAGGATTGTCCATATTTACAAATAATTTGTTATTATTATCACCACAAGAGGGAAACAATTATACCCAAGCTATCACACTCCCCGTATCATATTTGGTGTTCGCAATTTGCATTATTGAGTACTCAAGCAGACACATCGTTATATATTTAGCAAAATGAAATAACACATTGCTTTTATCAGAAACTCATTTTGTTATCAGCCTGAATAGTGTAAACAATACTTTACATCTGTTGTCAGGGTTTGTTTACCAACCATGAAAAATCATATATTCGCAGTAATATTGTAGTTTTATGTATCATTAAAAAATCGGTCACAGGAACACAAGCTTGACTATCTATGCCTGGTCTGGAACCCTACATGTTGATGTTTAATATGCTATAAATGCAATATAAAATCATAAGTGGTTGGTGAAAAAAATTGTATTTTCATTAAACTTTTTAAAACAAGAAAGTCTCTGTTCAAAAAGGGGCATAACTCTGTAGATGTGAAATTACATTTTTGTGAAACTACTTAACCAAATAAGGGCATTAATTTTTCTTGGTGAGAATGCTATAAATGCAAACCATGCAGTGTTTATAAACTAGCTTGCTATTAATGCTGAACAAGTGTATGGAACATAAATGCTTTGTCATTATCAATTTTTGAGAAATTACTGAATATCATAAAACTTTTAATACAATAAGTAGATGCAGACACCAACAAAATGTGACTGATGTAACTCTACCCATTCTGGGAATAGTCGAGCTAAAAATGAAAGCACACTTATGAAAACAATAAAATAAACCACGCAAACAACAAAACAATCATCGGCAACTAGATCCGCATGCAAAGTTTCAAACAATTTCCATCAAGGCATCATCTACCGATACTAATCTTTAATCTTAATCTCTGGGAATAAGCAGCCGTAAATATCAGTGGAACTTCTAAACAAATAAGATAGGCCGGATTTAGAACCAGAACGGATCAATGGGATATAAGGGTTGGGAAATTGTGTGTTTTCTTAAGCAATTACACGGAATAATGACCCAGCAACTTTCCTTCAACAGATGTTCACAAAGTTCCATGTTACTATTTTGCTGATTGGCCTTTACCAGGTTTTAAACAGTTTTGAATAACCCCATCTTGAAATCCCCTGGTGGAAAAAAGCTGACACTTTTATGTTTACGCAAATAAATATTGATGATATAATATGTGATTTAGAAAGATTTTTGCTATGCCTTTTTCTGTTGATTTTTTTTTTGAACCCATAAAAATTTATCACTGGAAGTCCAATGCATTATGAACAAATAAAAAAATATATGCAATAAAAAGTGTTTTATTGTTTATAAATTATGATTGTGTGTTCTCCCTTCTATATCTGTATTCCTTTTTTACCATCTCATTACAAATGTTTTTACCAGAAACACCAAGTATAATATGTGGTGGATACAAAAAACAGTGTCACACAGATTAGCAGTTTTAACAAACAACATTTGTTTACATCTCCTTAGAAACTGTGTTGCATTCAAATAAAAATAACCAATGACTTGAGCATTTCACTTGTTCCATCACAGAGAATCCATATTGCATGCATTTACACCTAACCCACATAAATTACACCTTGTCAAGTGCAAGGTATCACAATAATGCACCATTCCGCAAAATTTCAAACTCCGCCCAAAGCGGTAGATTTACTTTGATCTTGTGAAGGCTTGTGAATGGGTCTTTCTTTTGTGTTTTTAGGTCAGATTGTCAACTGACAATATAATCCTAATCTATTGGATTAAAATTGAACATGTACTGTTATAAATGATCATGATTGACAGTTGCGGAATGGTCCATTATTATGACTTGTATTCTAACATTAACAAGGTTTTACAAAATTCACCCAGAAGTTGCAGAAAAGACTAGGACAGACAGATGGATGGATGAATGGATGGGTACACAGAAAAGTAAGGCAAAGATAAAAGATGGACCATAATTAGATTAAAATAGCTTTAACACTAAACCACTTTTCTGTGAGTGCACTAAATGATAAATGAATGAAATAGCACAGAATAATGAAACCCATCTGTTCGGTACAGAAATCAGACCACAGAACCAACTAACCTCGTGTCTTATTATGATTTACACCTGAATCATGATAAATAATTGACCACATGAGACCTGACAGGATCATAGGGCCAATATAATCACTGGCGATTTTCTGATAAAATCATAGGGCCCGATATAGAATATAGTCAGTGGCTATTTTCTGATAGGAAACTGACCAGCGCTGACCAGTATCTCACAAAACACCTGAACAGTTTCTGAGAAACTAGCCACATTCTGCACCGGCTATAGGTAGCCACCAATTACATTGATACCGTTATCAAACTTGACTGATAATCATATTTTCTGCTATCTTATAATTATTTTTTATTGGCCATCAGTTTTGGGGGGATTTCTGAGCTACTGATTTTAGATGGTCTCAGAACCGGAGACACCTGATGATTTATAAAATGTTGTCCTTGTGAGTACAGAGGTTGTTTTGTCCATATAAACAGCCTCCCAGGGCCTTTGTTAATTTTTGCTATGTCAGCCCTCAGAGACTATATGGCTTTATATTATGTCTTTTGTATAAGCCTGACATGAGTTGAATTATTGCAACTAAGTGCAACTAAGTTGTTGTTGCTGTGATCCAACTGCATTTTTACTCACATAAATAATAATATGTGTGGAAACACATTAGCACAATAGGTTTCCATATCCAATCATCCACCTTTAAGTGTGTGTTTGTTGACTAGTAGATTGTTTATTTTTTCTCACAGCAAAAAACTAAAACTCATTAGTTGTTCCAACAAGATATTTGTTGTTGTTGTTTTTTGTAACTTGTTAACAGTGTATTCAAGTCAATAGCTAGGTTCAGAGAAAAACAATGTTAACCTTATAACTTGTTGTATTTGTACATACCATTTTAACAATGGAATTTTACTTCATCTGTAATGTTAACAAAAAGTTGTTTTTTCATGTACCGGTACACAAGTTACTTTTTCTGGTAAGCATGTGGAATTAAAATGCATTCTTTCGAGTTTTTTCCTCATAATATATTCAAATAAATTCTCTCTTCATTACTACCAAAAATATTTATTTTTATATTATTTAATTAAATGTATATGCATATAATGCAGCAGTTATATGCCCAATTGTCAGAGGGTATAATTAAGGAAGATCACAAGTTCTAACCAAAATGTGTACTTATCTGTTTTTCAGATCACTGACGCATGGACATTTTAATGCTATTAATGTGTTTTCAGCAATCTAAAGGAGATTTAAGGTAATCATATCATAATATTAGTTCTTAGCAAATAACTACCCTATACTAACACTAGAGCTTATGCATTAAACAGTATTAATTACTGGGAAAAGACAACAGTCTAGTGTATAGATCTTTGAAGACCTCTGCAGTACAGGTTTTAGAGAATATCATGATTTTGTATTGAGTAAATTGTAACAATGTGATATATTTTAATTACCAGTATGCTAGAATCATTTTTAATTTGACAACCATTAATGTGTTTTATAACCAACTTACTTAGGTTGCATTCATGAGTTTTGGTACAAAAATCATTTTTGTTACTAGTATTCAATTCATACCTATGCTATACAGATCTACAATTTGAAATTATTCAATGAACTAATTCCAAGAAAAACATCTCCCTGTAACAATCAAACGAAATAAAATATCTAATTTTAATTTTTTCTTCTACCTTTACTCCAAAGTGCAAACAGAGAATCCTTTCAGTATCACACAAAAAATCACCACACCACACTCAGATATCACTTTCCACACATCCTCGTAGCATTATCACATTTTTTTCACACACAAAAAATAAAATAATATAAAATGCATAAAAAATAAAGAAATCTTTCTCCAAACCACTTTCCCCGAATTTCACAAGATCACAGATGAGATGTCACCTACAGCGGTGTGGAGCTTACAGTGTCAGTATGGAACAAAGTACAGTCTCCAGGTTTGATTGGTTTTTATCAACTTTTCACGAGAGAATGAGAAACTCCACTGCTGCTACGGCTGCTGGGGGATGAAGCCACATCAAGCCTTCTTGGAAGCGATGGCGATGCAGCGACAGTCAGTAACAATAACGGTACAATGTTACAGCGCGTAACAATTGTGGTACAGCGTTACAGCTCATTCAATACATATGGTGTTTTTTTTTATATTATTATTTATTGTTGTTGCATATTTGTTTTACAAATACATGATAATATTCTTTCTAAAGAACAGAATACATAGATGTACTCTGTATCAATGGCTTTCACAAACACAAACACACAACCATTTGTTACAGTAACACAATCATTTTTATAACCTAATAATACTATAGGAATAAAATGATGGAGAAGTAACAAGCTTCAATTGAGATGGATCAGTCAGATAGATGTCTGGTAAGTGGTCTGCTGCTGGTTAGCTGGCTGGCTTTCCATCCAGCGGTGCAGTATGGTCGGCCTGCCATGTGGTGTGCTGGTTTTATTGGAAACACGACCTAGCGTTGATAGCAGGGCTGGTCACAGCTATTGCCAGAGTGCAACGTCTCTACTCAAACAACAAACACCATGAACACATGGAGAACATGAACATTGCAACCCGCACACAACACAATTTTTTTTTGGTGGAAATTAGAAAATCAAAGACGCTTGCTTGGCAAAACGTCTCTACTCAAATGCTGAACACCATGAACACACCAAGAACCGAGAACACAAACATTGCAACCTGCACACAACACAATTTTTTTTATTTGTGGAAATTAGAAAATCAAAGACGCTTGGCAAAACGTCTCTACTCAAACACCGAACACCATGAACACGTGGAGAACACGAACACTGCAACCCGCACACAACACAATTTTTTATTTGTGGAAATCAGAAAATGAAAGCCACTTGGCAAATGCTCCATGTCTCTGGTATTTGACTTAAAACATGTTGCCGTGCACACTACGTGACATTTTAATCCTCTTTATTCCATTGTAAATAAATAAATGAGGAGAATGTTTCTCTGTAATTGTATTCACAGCACATTTTTCACCAACGGTTTTAACTGCTTTTAAAAGCAAACGAGTTTTGTTCACGACAGGAGAAACATTTATTCTCATGTTATTAATTTATATTGATTCTAAAGCTTTTATTTTCTAATGAATGTAACTGTTGTTTAAAAAGGAATAATTATAAGGAACATATTGGGTCTCAAATGTGTCGAAGCATTTAACAATAAGACAGCAGAGTTGCAATTTTCAGATGAGTAAAATTTTAAATATTTATTAGACTTCCTAATTATCACCATCAACAGAGAACATTTCATAAATGTGCCATTTAAAAAAGTTAATTGATAACGTTCAACAATCAATTATTTTTTATTGCTCCCATGCCAATTCTCAGACACATCATCGCTTATAGAAAACCCACCTTGTCACATGAAAGCCAACTTATTTACCCCCCCCCCCGACCCCCGCGACCATGGAATATAATACAGGAAATCAGTTTGTGTTGAAGAGTTACTGTTCTTGTTCAGTGCATTCTTCTCAATAAGTTCTATTGAACAATCTATCTAGTTACTGAATTACATGTTGATAACTAAATTACACTTTATAGTTTATATACTATATATAACTTTCAAAAATCAACAACGACAAAAACATAAAGACTTGTATTAAAGTGTCATGTGCTTGATGTAGCTTTATGAGGATGCAAGATGCAAATTCTTCCTCCCCAGTTATGTGCTTTTTTTGTTCTTAACTTAAGAACTTGTTTCATAACATCCCAAGCACTTAAAAAAAAAAACTGTGGACATTCGATTGTTATTTGAAGGCAGTAGTCGTCCAGCGATAATTTAGAAAGTTTCCTGGTATTTTCAGCCCTTATGGAATTCTTAATGCAATTTTGAAATGCTCTGAATCTAATAATATAGCTAGGCTTACATTATGGAAATCCTCATGCGATTTTTATATGATATTATGACGAAAGGACATTCATTTTCAAACCGTTGTTCATTTTCCTCATGCGCACACGCACACCCGTACACGGAACACAAAACATTAGCTGGTGTGAAGTTGTGATTAATAATATTGTTGTATGTGTGAGGGAAAAACAATATAACTCAATTTTCTAGCTTCTCATATTTTTAATTAAGACCACTTTGAAAATACCCCCATTGGTTTCCTTTTTAAATTTAGGATTTTTTCTATGTCACTTCCATAAACATACAAGTTGGTAAATTGTCAAGTTGGTAAATTATAGTTGGTGGATCATGACTTCATTATGTTGTTTACGACAAAATTTGAAATAAGAATTTCCTTTTTGGAAATCTTATCCTGTATACTGGTTCCCTGATTTCCATATTTTTTCTTGTACCCACACTACAGAAGACAGGACCTAAATTATGCTTGAATCAAGCCACCAAAAATACTGCGGCCCCAAGGAAATAAACAGAATTAGTTTCCAACTAATCCAATTACGAAAAGACAAAATACCAGCAGCAAAAATAGCCCGCTCGAGTGTATAATGACACAGACAATATAGAGCCTGGCCAAGGTCTGTCCACTGTTCGCCTAGATGGGCCGGCTGTTAAAGCAACCAGAGCACAGTTTGGGCATACAAATAAAGGTATCCCAAAATATCTACATAACTGCATGATAAAGCATAATCTTTTGGTGCCATGTGATAGTTGTGAAGAAAACTGTGCACAAACCAGGAAATTTTCCTGTACATCATTCAATATAAGGGGAATTCATTTTCTTGTCCATGGGACAAAAAAAGGGATTTACTTCAGTTTTCATGCATTTTTCATATTTTCAAATAAAATTATGATGTCATAATATTTGCGAGAGTCAGACATTCAACATGACATTTCTTCACTAAGACTCATGTCTAAATTATATTTTTTTTTATTAGTACTTTTCAACCCAATGCTCTATGCTCTAGTCCCTTTAATGAGATTATCCAACAATAACTGGTCAACGTGCAGCTTTAATGCTATGACCAGCTGCTGCTCTCACGCCGTTGTCTGCTGGGAAACCTCGATGGACCAACAAACAAACAATTTACCACGGGACGTAGTACTACTGTTGCTGACCTGTAGATTTGGGACACTGCCATGTACCTAGAACATTCCATGGCATGTTTTTTTTTGCATTCTGTGACATAGTATAAGTGAAGCAAGCATTCTGTGAGTGCAAGCAATTGTTACCAACACCATGAAATTGAAGCTTTTTTTTCAAATTAATCTTATCACAAATTTTATTAAAATCATATAACTGTAAATTTGCTCTGTAATAATTTTTTTTAAAGGAAGCGTCAGATTTTAAAAGCATTTTACAAAGTACCATTACAATTGTAATTCAATATAACTACATGCTATCAATTTGTACAATTGTCAATTCTCAGATATAAATTATTCATTAATTAATTCGTGACAATAATACGAACTCATCCACGGTAGTAAGTTACACAATAACAATGTTACAACTTTGATTTAGTAAAAATTAAAAGCTTTCAATTATAACTTTTCAAATCATTAATAATTCATAAAAGAAAGACGAGTGTCAGCCATGCAAGTGCTTCCATTTTAAAACATAATATCAATTTCCGGAGCAAAAACATTTTTTGGTTTCAACCGTAATCCATTTTAACAATTTCCTCGTGCATAAAATGTGAAATTTCTACACAATTGTGATCTTCTGCTAAGGTGACCACGTCATGTTCACAGGAAATCGCCCGCAATTCAATAATAATGATCAAATGAAACTGTAATTGAAATGGACCAGATTTTTTGTCATGTCAACTCGACAATAAAGGTATGGCAGATAACATTTTTTTTACATTTTCAGTTCACAAAATTGAAAGCAGGTTATCCAATTTTGTAAAATCAGCGATTCATAATCCAAATCAGCCAGTTTGTAAACACTGAAAAATGAAAAGCTTTGCGATTGGAAAACAAACAACATTGAAAACATTAATATTGACCCTGTAAAAATGAAGCAATGAAAACAATAAAACGGTATCAGCATTTTAAAGCAAATATCACTTGAAGGTAATTAAATAAAAATTGGAAACCATCAGGATAGCATTTCTATTGTGACAGATCTCATCTATAATTCACGTGTTTGTGGACATAAACATCTAATGACAATCATGTTTTTTGATGCATAAAATATAACAGAAACAGGCCAATTAAGTTACTATAATCAAGGTACATTATAAATAAGTAATGAGAATAAAAATTCTGTTTGCCAGCTTTTAGAAAATAGATCATACTTTTTAGTATGTTTCAAATATCAGAAGAAATTTAGGATATTTTTTCACACTCTTAAGCTCTATTTACAAAAGAAACAATTTTCTGAAATGCAGCAGCTTTTACGAACAGTTTATAAAAATGCAACACATGAAATCAGGCACATATCTTACAAAATTATATGCCAAAATAAAATCTTACTCCTAGTATTTTTTCTGCTATATCATCTAAGTTTACATAACAAAAGAGCATTTACGTGCCTCTGTCAGGCAAGCGAAAAGGTCAAGCCTAAGAGGGTATATAATATGGATACATTATGGATCAGTGCTAACAAAATATCATAGCTGGATAATCTTCAAATTAATTATGCATGCTCTGGCTAGAGCCAAGCCCTGTCCACGGAAGCATTGTCCGCTTATAATCATATATCTGAGATAACTGAGAAAACAGCCTATATCACTACCGTAGTTGTTGTAAAACTCACACTCCTTAAAAGGCAGACTTAATGCCTATCATTAGGCTTTTTTTTTAAACATTTTGTATTTTTCTTACCAACATTAAACTTTGATATTTCACTACTTTATTTGTTGTCAAAATTACACTCCTGTAGCAGAAGAGACCGTGATTACTCTACCAAGGCTAACATATAACACTTTTTTAACATTTTGCTTTTTTTTTCTTACCAACATTCAACACTTATAAACATTTACAAATGATGGTTCCCACCAGTCACAGTGTGATGTTCAGACAAAGTTACACTGTTACACCTATGAACAAGTTCTCGAAGGGCACAGAAGGCTGCATTGCCTCTCTGCGCAGTGGTCTTTGTCTCAATCCCCAGTCTGCTGGTTGTGAGTTGGATACCTATCAAATGCCTCTGCAGCGTATCTTAGATCTTAGCTATATAAGCATATGGAAGACAGTAGTATGTGAATATGTATGAAAACAGTGTCTTTAATTTAGCCCGATTGTAAAAAAATACAATATAAAGACTTTTTATATTGTATTTATTACAATACTCTTTAGTGTATTTACTACAATCAAGCTGAAATCAATTTCCGAAGACAATTCACAAGAATACGTCTGTTGCGTTTATTATCACAAGTACGGTACAAGTGTCTGAAACTAAGACTGAGAGACAGAAGCCAACAGTTTGGCAGCGCTGGTCACAGTTGGCCAAACATATTAATAAATAAAACATCCCCCATATTCCAGTGCTAAACCACTCCAGTGTCTAGCATGTCCAATGTTCTAGCATACTTATATATCATTAGCGCTCTGCGAGGAGCTTGCCAAGAAGTATGCATCAAGAAAACAAAGGCTCCATAAAACCAGTCAATCTTTCAAGTTATCGCATATTTTTTTTACATTTATATTTGATATTTATTGCTTTTTTGCTATCTTATCCTTACAAATATTATGCCTATTGATTGTCTTTGTTCTTTTTTATAAGATATTTATTGCTTGAAATTGAACGATATTAAAGCCTCTTTGAAGTCAATAAAATACATAACTTATAAAATCCGATGTGTGCAACCTTTTGAAGTTTATAAAATACATTACTTATTAAAACTGTAGCATGCAACCTTTTTAAGTTAACAAAAAATATACCTTGTAAAAACTGCTGCGTGCAACCTTTTGATGTTAATAAAAGTCATAACATATAAAAACTGCTGCATGATATCTTTGGAAGTTAATAAAATCATGAAATAAAACCTGCTCCAAGCAATAGTTTCAATTCAATGCAATATTTTTTTTTACTTTTTTTATTTCTTCCATCACTGTTGCCAAAGACCAACAGTTTCATTTCCAAAGGCCCCATATTGCAGTAGCCTCAGAAACCATCTCCTAAACAATGTAATAGGCGTCCAGAATTGCATCAAGTGAAATATATGGGCCGCGAACACTGTATAACTCCTGGCTGAGGAGAATCAATGGCGATTGTAGATTTACAGTTACACACGGAAAATAAAACATGATCATGTGTGTCAACTGTTGTTAACTCTTGAGGCATGATGGAGAATAGGTTGGAACGTAAAACGAGTCGAAATGCGTGACATGGAAAGGGAATTACATTTGCATGTCACAGAGACGTTAAAGTTCCATATTTAGCATGGTGTGGCACGTTTGATTGAAGACTACGTAAAGGACTTAAAACGCCAGTTTCACCCATATTATCTAACCTGTTTTAATGATGTATTTTATTTTATTTTAGGCCTAATTCATTTAATTAATGTAAAAACTAACAAGTTCATTTGTATCTGTGTTCTGTTGGTTTATTCTTATATAATATTTAATTAATGTAAAGTTTAATAAACAAGAGGGCCCAAAGGGCCCTAGGTCGCTCCCCTGAGGAAAAGGTCTAGGGTCAAAGTGAAGCCATTATATTATAATAACCAAATATTGGTAGAGAACTTCTAGATGATGTTATTATATACCAAA
>Ga0224511_10001717_pt1 | contig 13717 bp, 9 predicted proteins | sample SF_May12_sed_USG_2_FD_169988 | JGI IMG/M metagenome (GOLD analysis project Ga0224511, IMG submission 169988) | Sediment microbial communities from San Francisco Bay, California, United States - SF_May12_sed_USGS_8_1 | ecosystem: Environmental > Aquatic > Marine > Sediment | place: USA...
TGATGGGTGGGGCTAGAACATCATTGAAAGTGTTGAAGGTTGAAATAAAAGTAATTTTTAGCGTGTTTTGGCCATATCTCTGTTAAAATTATGCTTAAAATTTATCGCGAGCGAAGCGATCGAAGAATAAAAATGAGAAAAAATAGCGTTCTTGGCGCCCCCCCCCCTGGATCCGCTAGTGTCATGTACTCGTATTCCCATAGCGAGCCCCGCAACAACATGGTTATCTACAGCTATGTACATAACAGTATTTGCCTAGCATTTCTTTCAATCACATACACATGTATTTAATCATGAAGTGCGTGTGACCTGTGGTAGGTGCTAAAGAACATCCGATATATGGAGGTGGGCGGAACCTTATGACTATTTATTTCTTAAAATATTGTTGCCTCGACAAAAGGGTTGTTGCCTCGTCAAAAAGGATTAAACGTCACGGACATTAAAACGTAATACGGAAATTCCGCCCCCTCCAGATACTGGATAGTCTTTAGAAATTACGGTGACCTACTGATATGCCAGTGTTTGAACCACCTACGTTGCGTTCAGTTCAGTAAATACAATGTAGAGCAACGCCTGTGCATGTCGTGTATGTTGTTATTGCTTCCAACGGACCTTCTGCTATGCTTGCGTAAATATCGGTCTCTTTAAATCTTTCTCGATATATAAAAGGAGACTGCAGATGGGTGAATGTTGGCATTTGATATTTAAACAAATATAATAAAACTGTCTTTCTTGTATTTTACTTTGAATATTATAAAATGTTTTTTCGAACGAAGACTCTACATGCTGGTGGACTGATTTAGCAGGAGTAATTCTGTTGTTGTCGGTCATGACGAGAGCTAGTTATTTTGTCCACAGTGAGTACTTACTTCAAATAAGTTCACTTATTGTTTCAGATGAAAATATATAATCTAATGTACACGAAATACTTTATTATCTTTCTATGAAACAATTGATTGTTTTGTCTCTATTCGTGACAGAAGTTACGAGTCGCAGCTCACTAGTAGCAGAACCTACGCCAATTTGTTTACGGGATTACATCATCAATTACAGCATTTTCTCTCCTGTCTGATGGAACTTGTGATGGTATGTTTGTCAGGCGTTCCATCAAGCCTTCTGATCCAATTCCTGGCATTTTGGGCTTTAAATTCTGTTTACCAATACTCAAGCAAACGCACATAAAACAAGTTAACGCTTGGTATTGACAGTGCATTAGATTTATCCTTGCTTATCGGTTTTCGAGGTCTTATTGTTTCTCCATTGTAAAATTACCATAAATATAACGCGTCGCCATTCCATATAATGCATCAATTATTTGATTTCTGCAGACAAAAATCTAGACAACCATATACACTGTATCCAATACTTCCATTTGTAGTTCAAAAGCAAAGCAGCTGTTCTCTTATCCAACATCTTGTCTGAACGCGGCTCAAGTGCTAGAAACGATTCCATCGTTTTTCGGCATTTCGCAGGAAAGCAGCGAAGCACGGGCACCACGAAAGCCAGGAACAACGGAACCCGTTATGGTGTAGTTGCCTTCGCCGGCTTTCCCGGATCGATAACGTCTGCTAGAGTTGGCTGGAGGATGTGTAGTGTGATGGGGAATCATGCATGCAGGATTACCGTCTCTTACTAATACATGCTTGCGCCAGTTCTTGTACGGATACAGACTCTAAGAGTTGCCTTTTCAAGAGGATCAATGGCTGTTAAACATTAAGTCATATAATTGACGAATTATCTCTGTTTTGTCTGAAAACATGTGAGTGCTTTGCGTGGACTTAAATAGTTGTGGATTAAAGGTGTATAAAAGGAGACCCGATGGTAAATTCATAGAAATGACAAATAGGTTTTCCTCCTAGCTTTTCGAAATCGGTGTGTTTTAACATAAGATTATTTCATCTCAGCAACTTTAATATTAGGCAAACACACTAAAACTAATTAAACGCTTTCGTATTTTAAAACAAACGACATTTTGTCATCATCTTTAAACATGTTTGCACAACACGCGACTATAAACGACGATACAGAGTAGCTTTTACCAAATGTGATGTTGGAGCATAAACAAGTGATTTCGTTTACAAGACATGTTTTGTCAAAAACACATGGTGTGAGAGAGAGAAAGAGAGGAAGATTTGTCTGTCGGACTTGGGTCCCAGCTCGTATTGACCAGAAAGCAATTAGTAGCTTAGAGAACGAGTATTCTTGCACTTGGCCGAACGATGAAGAGGACGAGAAATATTGCAAGTGCGTCGTAATTCAGTCTATTATCGATGTCCTTTTAACAAAGTACAATTACGCGTACAAACGCACATTAGGCGGCAACGTAACAATCCTAACAGTTCCTTGCCTGCTTCCAAACGTCTGTGTAACATGGACGTCTGCGATCGCAAGCGTTTGTTGATGGTGATGACAAGTGCCTGTGCTTGTGCAGCATTCGGCCTCCTGTGTATCGCAGTGGCCACAGACTACTGGCTCTTCACGTTCGAACGACTGGAGGAAGGGGTCAACGGAACCACGCACAACAACTACACCTCCGGACTGTTCAGAAAATGTAAAATCGATGGTAAGTTTGGTGTTCCTTTAGGTGTTGTCAAGTGCAGTGGACACTAACAGGAAAAAAGGAAAAACGCTAATGCATATTCTGTCAGTTTAAGTAAGACAACACCATATAAAAGGGTATATTTTATTTTGTTTTAAGAACTATAACACATTTCTGTGCCCGCAATAAACTCTATTTTTGTATACAAAATTAAGACACAAATTACATTTACTTTAAAGATTAATTAATTAAAAACGCAAATGATCAAATGCAATATTAATAACTAAGTAGATCTACAAACAACTACAAACATTCTAACATCTTTATACATACATAGTTAATAATGCATGTTCTAAACTGTTGAGATTCTTATCATTTTAAAGAGACGCATCAAGAATTAAGCTTCGATAAGCTGGTTAAAGAAGGATTTAATCGCATTTAAGTATTGTCTCAAAGTCGTTCTTAGACAAATACCATTTTGCAGAAAGAAATCTTTAGTCGCCAATAAAACGGTGTACACATCATTTCTGTTTACAATAACCACTCGCAGGAATATAAATTCACGGACGGAATCAGTTGTCTTCTTATCTCTACAACATTCATGAACTCTGGAGAAAACCCGCCATTCATAAGCCAATAAAGTCACCATGAATCAATTTTTTTCTGATTACTGTTTAGCCGTTGAGAAATCAGTTGCGAAAAATCTCGTTTGTAAAACTTGGAAGAACGATGTCGCCCAAAGGGACTGTACTCCAATTAAGCAATAAGATATCCTATGTAAATGATTTTTTATAACTATGTAGATTTAAGAGCTTAATACAAAGTTTTTGTAAGCTGCTTAGTGCGATTATGTCATTGTGAAGATTTGTAAGATACTTTGTTTATTTGATGGACGAAATGAAATTCTTATACGCTGAACATTGACATCATTAAGAAATGTCATTGATTTGTTGTATTTCCTAATAATCTCATCGAAATGTCAACGCCTTGACAAACGCAATAGATTTATCGTAATCACTTGCGATTGAATTGAGTCCTGAGCGACCCGCGTTGATACAAGCGAAAGTTCAACTCCCTTTCAGCAAGGCGAAAGAAGCACAGTAGGAAAGGTGCTTATGTCGTATTGATGGGTCATTTTCCGAAAGAAATATGGAACATATATATCAGTTAATATCTGATGGGAATGGGTCCGCTGACTTGCACAATGTGAAATGTATATCCATATTAACATTGAAACATGTTTTTACCATTTTTGTCTCATTGATTGACCTCTTTTACTAGAGACAACACTGTGGGACAACTTCATTGACGCTTTTCTTTTTAAGCCATTAAGTAAAGTAGTACTGTATATCTCAGTATCAAAAACATCTAAATCACTTTTTATATTATGCGTGTTAAAATAAACGCACGAAACATTAAAACAGTCATTTTTAAACGCACGTGGTGAGCAAGCAATTTAGGCTGGGTGGGAGAATATAGACGTTGCTTTTATCTCAAATGAATTAAATATGCACCCATTCTGAGGGTAATGTTGTGCTTTAATCTTCACTCTTCTGGACCAGACAGTATCTTAGATGAACAAACTAACGGGAAACGGTTTTGCCAATACTAATGTTTGTTATCAAAATCGGTAGAATAATCTACCCACTTTTATAATATTAAAGAGATGCATAAACCCAATGTCGCCAATGTTAAAGTTTTATACTTACTGATGAGCTGTTCTAAAGCTTTTTGGAAATATCGTTTGTGATTCTCGGTTGAGAACAACCGTCTATATCCTTTTAGAAATATCGTTTACAGGAATTCTCGATTGAGAACAACAGTTTTAAGGATCGTTGTTTGTGTGTTTTCGATGAAATTTAAGATCACTCTTAATGTTATCAAACATTCATTCTGAAACATTAGCACCAAGTTTTAATATATACAATTTACAACAACGTTATGCGGTAAGCAATTCCGACTAAAGAAAGAAATGTGTGTATAACACAAACGATGTATATTTGATCTTATTTCACGTGTATTATTAATCAACAATGTTCTCTTTCAGAGTCAGAATACATTTTATAAGAAATAAACATTGAGGTCTTGTCGCAAATAGACACAGAACACATTTATTAGCTCGAAAACTAAAGACAAATGATGTTTTGTTGCTGTATAATAATTTTATGTTAAATAATCGATTTGTTTGCAACTTAAGGGAAACACTAACACAGTTTATGTAACACTTGTTCAATCCTATTCACCTAAAGCATCTTTTTTCTTTAAAAATGACATAGAATGGAAACAATTGTTTGTAAAACCGGATCAGAGCTGGATCACTTGGATAGCTACTGTTTTATCTAAGAACCCATCATCGTCTCTTGGGACGTAGTCTTTATTGTGTCAAAGGCACATTATGAAAATCATCTGGATCAGGCTTCAGTGAATTGAACTTTCGCCAATGTGTTGGAAGTGAACACACAAAAACACTTAGTACAGTCAATAGATGCTGGACGCTCGATAGCGAGCAATTAAGGATCGCTATGAGAATAAATAATTGGCCTTATCTCAAATGAGGGAAACATGTACTCATCTAGCCTATAATGTTGACCCTTAATGTTTCCCTTTCCCAGACCGACCTTATTAGAGCAGAGCATGAAATAAATGAATATCAAATTTCCATACCAAATATGTAAAACCCCTCGGAGGTGTAGGAGGTGGGAGTCTTCATATTACATATCACAACCCTATTTTTTAAGTTTTTTGTTTCAACGCGATAACAACAGTCACAACGGATTTCGTGTGATGTTTTAAAACGTGTATAATGAGTTAATGAGCATCATCATACAATACACGAATAACACATTTTATTCACAAAGACAAACATGTGCACAAATGGCAAGGCCATTAATGCACAGAGTCAGATTTAATACATATAGCCCCATGGCGTTAATGGTCACAATATACACGTACATATATATTACATGTTAAGTATGTGCTTTTTTCCCTACAACTTTGAAGCAAACAAATGCAGTGAACTTGTTCCCAATAACCATACTTTGGTGTTGAGAGTTGTTTTAAGATTAGACCAATATCTTACCGAGTAGTATTGAAATTGCACTAAAGGCATACTTCTGCATTGGCTATAAACTAAAGTTCGCCAGACTTAAACTAAACAGAAGCTACGTCTTGGAATGCTTTCATTGTTGAAAACCATTGACTGTTTTATGTCTTGTTCAAACAGTTCTCGAAAGCACCAGCGACGTCCCAGTGGTAGTTTCAAAGCACCAGGGAGTATATCATTTATATTATCAGTTTAGTAATGGTTATGCAGATCTTTCCCAATGATGGCATCATGACAAAACAGCCTGAAACAAATACTATGTTGTATTTTACATTGAGAATAATGGCAGCCTTAAGAGAATGGCTCGGTTCTGTGGGTTCGCCAAAACACAGTGCTCAGGCAGTAATCAATACTTTATTTCTTAATATCCGCACCGCCGTTTTACATCGTCTGTTTTGAATAGTCTACGTAATTCTTGATGTTGGAAGACACTATCTTTTGTCCAGTAAAGAACTATTGCATGTCGGCAGAATATAAATCTCAGAACAGCATCCGCCGATTCTGTGTTACTACAATGATCGCGACTTTCCATAAAAAGAACCAGTCTCTATTGGTATCCTTACCATTTTGTCTGTCTTTATGAGGGTAAATGATACAGAACTAAAACGATTACGTTTGAAAGTAAATTGTTTAGAGAAATGATATTCTATGGAACAGAGTCTACCGTTTTTACGTTTATTGCCTTGTCTCCCCGTAATTATGGATATAATGACATGATACACATTATGTGGTCATCAATATGATAACATACTCTGGAATATATTCTATAGTTTATAAAATCTCAGACTGCATAAAAGATATTTGCATAGAAAAAACAACAGAATTTAATCTGCCGCGTTCTGGCTTTGAGTTTTTCTTTCATTTGGCACGTTGCAATAAAGAATGACACAATATTACGCACAAAACGTGTATTGATTTCAATTTTTAGAGCTGCCTGGTGTCAGATTTTCATTCTGAAGAAAATGTTAGAAACGTTTGCAAAGAACTGTATTTAGTGCACGTTGTTAAACGAAAACACGGTATTGAGTGATCGTGTTCGCTCGTTGAAAGACACGCGACTGACCATGTGCCGTTTAATAAAAGTAGGAGAAAGAAACACGAACAAACGAACGAACGAACAAACGAACGAACGAACGAACGAACGAACGAATTAACGAACGAACGAACAAAAACAAACAAAAACTATGCTCATAAGGTAAATGAGACATTTTATCTTGCGACAGAGCTAAAATGAATTTGCACTTTCTTTGTTCTCTTTCTGTATTTGTGTGGCAAACTTTTTCAATTTGTTATGCATGTGAACTTAACGACCTAAAATAAGCATTTTGTATGTACAATGTATTTTCTGTCAAGAACTATAAATACATTATTTTTGTCTGATATTTAAAGACAAAGTTTACTGCACACGGTTGCTAACTATTGGTAATTTTAATGAATAAGTCTAACCTAACTATGTCTTAAGGCACTAAAACGAAAATGTGAAAAATGGAATATGTCTTTAGAATAAATTTCAAGATAGTAATGGGGCTTAGTAGACACTGCAAGTCTCAGTATTGATAGTGGGCTTGCAATAACTAATAGGAAATTAAAGATTTCCTGGTTTCCCTAAAACTAGTGTTATGGAAAATGTTAGTTTCGCCACTCTGATTACAAGATATTTAACCATTTACTGATGTTTACCTTAATCAAAGATTCTGTACTGTTGCCTTACACCCACCCCTTCTCCATAACCCCCTAATTCTTTTGCAGTAGTAGTTCAATTTAAGATAAGCGTTTGATTGCGATTTTAAATAGCTAATCATATAATATTTACTACTGGTTTGACCAAGTGTTTTATACGTTGCAAAGCGTAATAGTATAATAACATACATAAAGGCAGCAATCACATACACATGTACATTGTACACAAATGCAGCTATTTTAGATGGAATGACATGTCGGATAACAAACCTGACGTGCGTGCAAACACTTACATAATATTTGCCCTTTACGGCGTAGTGGAAACACATAAAACGATATCAAACATTGAACTTGCATCACATAGTTGACAGGATTGTTCGATACCTGTCAGTTTGTTAGAAATTCAAGAACGAACCTATGTCTCGAAGATTTGGTTTATTTGTATTCAGGGTATGTAATTAAGCTACGTGTTGACAAATATGTCCACCTAAGACAGTGTTAGCCGGTGTTAGCTGTCGTCAGTAGTGTTACCGCCTTCATTTTGATCCATTCTCAAGCTATGCGGTGACAAAATAGGTTTAGTACCTACATTTACACTTAATGCTATGCATTACAACTAATCTGAGGAAAAGGAAAGTCCTAATGAAGCATAGATTGCACGGGGGAAATAGCAGCGTCGGTTTTACTGAAGCTGTTCATCAATGGTAATGAAAGATGCCACACCACTGACGCCCCCTAACATGAGCGGAACTATATTTTTTTCAAATGTAAACAACATTAAATTCATGATACCAGAGGACCAGAAAAATGTAACTACACAAATATGTAGGACGGGGCGACAATTACAGCAGCCACACAGGAACTCAACTTCAGTTGTAGTTAGTTAAATCAATCTGAGAAAAGCAAAACGTTTATGCATATTTGAAAAGGGCGATGTTGTTCCCCTGAATGAAACATCTGTATAACATTTGTATTCATTTGTAATGTATGATGACAAGGGTTCTTTTACGTTTCTCGATATAACGTTGCTTGTGTTTCTGTTTGTCTGTTCTGAGAGAGTATTTATTTTATCAGCATACGCCATTACAAGAAACAACATTGTCGATCATTTAACTGACTTTATTGTAGAAGTTTTATTATTTTCTGCCAAACAAAGTCGAAAATTCTTAAGAGAACACTTAAAATGTCATTAAAAGACAGATGCTACTATGATTATGAGTTTTTGGTAGTGGAAAATATATTTTATAGTTTTATGAAAAATATGGTAACTTGCGTACTTTTCCGCCTGATTTCAAAACACTCTTTTGGGAATTGCAATTGGATAGTTTAAATGATTTAAGTCATAGAAGAATGGATGTATTCAAAAGAAATCCAATTTATTGCAATGCGATATACACTAGCGGGTTGAAAAACGGATCCAGTTCTCAAGTTATCTTATTATTGACAGTACGGAATGATCCGTCTCAACCACAACATTAAAATAACATATACTCTTATACTTCAATACATAATAACAAATGTTTCGAACGTAATATTTCTGCATGAAAGTAACGTTGTACGAATTTTGTTTGGATCATTTACAGAATTTCTAAGCGTGGTTTTCATGCTTCTGCTAGGTAAATGAATATAAGCGTTATATGCTTTATTCGAAATTAACGTTTTACATGTATTTCTTATCTGTTTCTGTTCATAAACGCTTCCATATTACCACGAGTAACTTCAAGGCGATAAACACAACAGAATGTAATTGCTATGCTGGGCACTTTATCTTTTGTGGTAAAAACACACCTCTGAAATGGAACAATATACACTTATGAATAAAACGCAGTGGTAATGCCAAAATCAGCTCGCAACCTGTCAAACATCATAACGACTTTAAAATATGGGCGACCAAATGTCTAACATTTAAAAAAAACACATTGAAAACGAACATTTAAAGTATATCCATCACGCAAATAGACCGGTTTTATCATACCAAATGGCAAATATTTAATCTTATGTTACTATAAGAAACCAGCACAAAACGATGCCGTAGATCACCGCGACGACCTACCGCATAGATAGATAATTGAAACAAAGATGGACCAACTATTTCGTCTGGGAACATTGTTATGGAAGAGAAGTTTTTAATGTTTCTTTGTTTTTTTGAGGAAACTCGTATATCGATTTCAATGTGCAGGGTTGAGTTATACTTGTTGACTTCCCTCAAAAGATATGCTGTTTTGAACGAAAGTAACTTCTTGGCTTTTAACATGACAACATTGCGAAAAGAACCATGCCCCATCAAAAAAGATGGTATAACACATTGTTTTAACATAGATTGTTCATTAAAAGTTCGATGTCATTGAACGTTTACAAAAGAAAAGAAATATATACCAACGATTTGAAATATGGGGCTTATTTCAATAGTTAAAGCTTACCTTTTACTGATTAATGTGTGGTTTAAACACATTCTCTCTTGATATTACAAAGAAAATGCTTATTGCTATAATAAAGTTGGTAGTACTAAAGCAATAAATTCTTCAAACGAAACTCACAGTTTCGACGTATCAAGCTCATGAATCAACCATGCCTGCTTGCCCCGGACATTTTCTCGTTTGCAGTCTGTCATGTGGAATATTTCCGTTAGACATTTCCTGGTTGAATTCTACTCGATTACAACATATTGGCTAAATCAGCGTATTCACCCAAGGAAGGGAAAACAGATCTTAATGGGAAGTATAGATGCACATACTCCGAGTCAATAAGACGTAGCTAACACGTAATTAAGTATAACCATTAAATAGACATACAGTCAATAAAATAACCACTAAATTAATTATTGCAAGTATCCTAATGAAAGTGTCAATATTGAGTGTCTGCTGATCAATCAGGATCGTGAAAGAGGGGAAGAAAGTTGGCCAACACGGGAAATACTTCGTGAATAAATTGGTACAAGTGAGCCTCATACGTTGTGTCAATGTATTTGTCCGTTCTGATACACTTTAAAATTGTCTCATGTAATTTAATTGGTACAGATGAACTTTTTTAGTTAAACCATAAATAATGTATTTACTTTAATGACTCGAATGTGGGGCACTGATTTAAACGTTCAACACAAGACAAATACCATTGGTCCTCACATTCATGTGAGGAACAAGTAATCATATTGCGTGTTAATCGTTTCTATAAATCCATTTAACAAACAGATGCAATGAGTTCAGTTTGTAAATACAAAACGAATTCGAAAGTTGGTGTATCCTATTTAGAAAATAGCAATTTGGCATCGGTATATCAGTGTCATAATACCATAAGTTAATATCGGGCAGATAGGCAAAACACAGCATCTTGACAACTGAATGAAAGTTCACTGAACATTTGGTTTTTGTTTACTTAGAAATAAATACCGACAATTTCATAACAAATACTACCAAAAACCAACACCAAAACTCTAAACGAATTGGTAAAACTGGCAAATTACCTCTTCATTATGTTTCACGTTTAACGCATAAAAAATCGGTAATAAGAATGCTTTAGAAGTAAATAAAAACTCGTACGATATTTTTACTTTCAATTACAGCACCATTAGTTTTCCCAACCCTGACTAAACACTGTCGGGGAAAAGTAAAGGCTGTGGTCCCATTATTGGGCAGACAAAAGCCATTGCCATTCTCCGACTGTATCCGCCCCGGTAGAGGGAACGTGACAAGAATACATGAGCAGATGTCTGGAGTAATCTACTACAGAAAGAAAATGCCATGGGATACGATTCCCAAGACACTACACATTCCGAGTCATTTAATGCATATACAAGACACTACACATTCCGCATATACAATACTTTTTACATCGGTGCTTAGTGTTTTTTCAATATTTAAGCAGTTTCACTTAAGTATGGGTGTCAGGAATTTCTAAAAAACTAAAGTAAATGTTTATTTAAGAATCGCCGATCGGAATGTGTGAACGTTAAAAAAGAATATTATAAACACTACATTCGTTAACAATTTGCCCATTAAACGATTGTTTGCTTGTAAAATTGACCATAGTTTCTGTGGTGTTTTGAGATCATGGTGTGGTCGATGTTTAGGTTTAAAAATAGAGTTGAACTCTTTATATATTTCTCTTTCATTTGCACATTAAATGACTTGATAGAAAGGACACGGTTGGCAAACACGACCAAACCCATGCACATAAATGTAGATCCAAACAAGGTTGAAAAGATGTTAAAAGAAAATCAACGCCTACCAAGTTGACACCAGAATAACTATCTATGCCATCACGCACATGCACTATTCAGAAGTTGATTCTATAGTACCTTCCTTCTGCATCTGACATTATACGTTTGCTATTTCGAGAAGAACTAATTTGTTCTTTTGTATTGTTTATGTTTTTACTTTCTTATAGTAACACCATTATTTACTGGGTATTGCCTAGACAATTTGCTATTATAAACAAACTTTCCTGACACCAAAGAAAGTCAGTAACCGTACTAAGGCGGTAACCCAACATTTCTTGCAGGAATCATTTTTATAAATATAAAAATATAAAACAAACAGCTCATGTTAAATATTCGTTGGGTGTTTTTGTTGTGCTGTGTTTCGTTTTTACAGGCCATTTTGTCATGGCGACCTTAAATTTGACCCGTTCTACGTTGTCTGCAACATTTGTCCTTTGAGTTCTTTTTAATTTATATCATTCGCAGGTTCAACACATACATGTACATTGGAAATAAACCAACGTTCGTGATGTTCGTGATTGATTTTTCACCAAGGCAAATATATGGGCGTTTAACCCACGTAGCTTCATTCTAATGAATTAGTATGGCATGTAATCTTAAAGACGAACAATAACGTCATAAATCATATCATGATGTTCACAATTTACACAAAATTGCCTATTTGTAGTACTAAGCAATCGCTGTGGGTATTTGACAATATGTCATTTCTGGTGGTTAGAGAGATCTATTTAATCATGAAACTTTGTAGTGTTGTGAACCCCGCTAAAAAGAGATAGCTTTCCCATAGGACAAAACTGACGTGTCAGGTTATATGATCACAATGGTCCCAAAAGACACTGCGGTCATTTACTACATCCCCATAAGATGCATGCGGCCATTATTTGACTTCTAAAGGAGTAACCACTTGTCGAGTGGGGTTGCCTATTTATCATTTTGATTATTGGGTCAAGACTCACAGAAAGCTTTACACCATTGAAAATTTCCGAATGAGAACTCGTGAGGCAAGCTTTCTTCCTCGCTCACCGTTTATGATACATCTATTAGTGAAAGCGTAGTTAATCAAAATCTCAGTTTCACACATCATTCTGTTTAATAACACGTTATTCCCTAGACAGACTGGCATTCATCGTAAAATACTGTAAATATCACAGCCAATGCATTTCTCTAGCTTCGGTGCAATAATTGATTATGCAGATTTTGTATATCCAAGACAATCAATAATTCTAGATTAATGGCCATTCATTGACATTTTCCCTGTTTATATATAAATGAACTAAAACGTGTGTTTGTTTCATTTTTTTATATTATAGATACTATACAAACCATGCCTGGGTTTCATCTTAAGCGGCCTAAAACCCAAATTCCACCAGACATTGTTTAAAGTCGTAATGGGATTGGACACAATATTTGTTCCTTAAGCAACCTAGACAGATTAAGAGTGCAACTTGCATTAAGAATCAATAGTACTCACTACTGACATTTGAAAGGGAATCGAGACATGTCACATACAATATAGAAACGTTGATACCACTCATGAGATATTTACAAAACAATTTGCTCAGCATACAAAAACATGCACAGAACAGCTTATGTGATTGGTCTATAAAACTAGAACATTACGAATTGCCATACAATACAAGTTACATTACCTGTTTCAGTGTTATTTAGTGTGTGTACTTTAAAAAAGTTACAGCTGAAACTCATTAAATCGAAGTCATAAAACGTGACCGGGAAAACCTATTCGAAATCCTGAAGAATTCGGGTAACTGGTGTTCGGTTCATCGAGGTTCAGCTGTACAGTACTTACAAAGATGTTAAAACTACACACTGTGTATCCCGTTGTTTGGATGGTAAGATTGAATTGTCTGCACTGTCACTGGGTAAAATGACAATATTGTATTAAACTGTCATTGTTTATGTCATTTATACACATTTTGTTTTCTAATTAATCGTTTATAGCATGATAACGAATTGTACATTGATTCATTTTAATATCAAAATTTTCAAAGAAATAAAGGGACCATTGCACAGAGATTTGGGTTGGAAAGTACTTATCTAAAAAGTTATTTATGCATTAGTCTCAGTCAATAAATGTCATGTTAAATCTCTGACCCTTAAATTGTTTATGACAACAAACTTAAAAACATCTCAAATGCATGAAAACTGGGGTAAACCTTTG
>Ga0224511_10001718_pt1 | contig 13717 bp, 5 predicted proteins | sample SF_May12_sed_USG_2_FD_169988 | JGI IMG/M metagenome (GOLD analysis project Ga0224511, IMG submission 169988) | Sediment microbial communities from San Francisco Bay, California, United States - SF_May12_sed_USGS_8_1 | ecosystem: Environmental > Aquatic > Marine > Sediment | place: USA...
TGCAACTAGATTATAAACTAGCGAGACCATCGCTCTCTCGTGCAACTAGATTATAAACTAGCGCGACCATCGCTCTCTCGTGCAACTAGATTATAAACTAGCGCGACCATCGCTCTCTCGTGCAACTAGATTATAAACTAGCGCGACCATCGCTCTCTCGTGCAACTAGATTATAGACTAGACATGTATAACACGGCTTCTCCAACACAATTAAGGTGGGCAGAGACTTTAACCCCCAAGTGTGACGTTTACCTTAAATTTTGTGGTGGCGTCAAATACGCAGTTCACATGCTGACAAGCATTTACTGAATCACGTACGACACTATTACTTACTTTAGGAGTTATACATGTCAAAACAGTTGGGTTACGGACATCAAGACAAGGGCAAATCTATAGTAAATGACCCCAAAGTAGCGGGGGCCACTAAAAGAACCGTTACATTTGTCAAGGCCGAGAGCAAACCATTACACGTTCCCAGTTTGTCATGTTTACTTGGTACTCCAATGGACATTACGCCGGATCTCCCATTTCTACATATTCATAATCCGTTCACCAATGAATGGATTAGCGTATACTTGGACAAACATAGTCGCATGTCTTTGGGCACAAAGGTTTTCTTTGTTAAGCAAATTAGCTACTTGTCTTAGGGCGTAGTTATAGTAGCCTCAGCGTAATGTCAATACCTCGCACTTTAAGCCACAAACATAAATTAATGAAATGTTATCCTGGTGCCAAAACAGAACTGTCTGAGTACGTTGATAAATAAAATACATGTACACACGTAAAGAACTGCCTGTTTTACCTTTCTTTTGCGTAGTTTGTTATTGTTGTACAAAATGGAAATAGTGTTTCTCAAATTGTTTTCAACGAAGAGTTTTGTTTCGCTAGAACATCCAATTAAGTGCATACAGAAACAGCAATTTCTGCGTGCTTTCCAGTAATTTAGTTTCAATACTATAAACGAGAAAATTACCCTAGTTTAGGTTTCAATTAAAGTTGCGTTTGTTTCAGTTTTCACTATGTTGTTCCTTAGCTACATGTACCGGCTACTTCTTTGCCGGTCCGGGTTTCGTCGTTGAATAGAGAAAAATATTTCATCTAGACATTTTTAATTGGTCAAGCCAAATCAGTTTTTACAAGGGATAAGCATGAACTTTAAAATAAGTTCTTCCTCGGCCATGTTATTCCAGATGCCGACGATGAAAAGCACCACCGGTACTTCAGAAGGGAAATCAAAATGACTTCTACTCGGTAAAAGATACAGTACAGTGTAAATAGCATCATAAAATTATGTCTTAAACTTATGTCAATCGACAAAAATGTAATAATGGTCGTTTACCTTTTTATGTACATGTATACCTTGACGACTGGATAGAGACCGGCACCTTGTGTTCGCGGTGTGCATAATAAGTTAATAACCCGTATGTGGATGTCTTTGTACGGTGGCACAGAGGTGACATGTAGCAGTCTTTTTTCATCTCGTTGGTTATAACGAGATATTAATTTGAAGTTAATGATATGTTGATACTGTGTATAATATTATTGCCAGGTGTCCGTGGCAATAACAGACCCTTGGTTTTAACTATAGCCGAAAGTTATATTGCATACACCTGTCATATATACAATAAAACTCGTTCCCTCAAGATAACTAACTCGTTCCCTCAAGATAACTAATTCGTTCCCTCATTCGTTTTAACGAATTAATACCTCGTTCCCTCGAGTTACTAAGTCGTTATAACGAGTTAATAACTCAAGGGAAAGAAATAAAAAAGACCTTGGCTTTGGTTTCAAGGTCTGAGTTTTGACGATAAGGCGTTCATTTGCTGTTCAATCTTTTCTAATGACTTACCTCACCTCATATCAGCCCAAAAGTGAAACCAGACGATGGGCTCAATCCGAACCCGAGCACCTCGCCTTGGACAGCAGCCAGGTTGGAGTTACTGGGCACCCCTGTCAATAAAACCAAAGAAAACCGCGAACCAGACCACTCGGCATCCTACCGGTTTCGAGGTGAGACTGGGGAATAAATAAACTCACAACAAGTAAGTAATTTAAATTGTTCGCAAGCCTTGACATGGCTTTGTACAGTTCGAAATGTAAGACAACTCCAGGCTTTTCACATGTTCTTTTCTTTTCACTGTTTTTCGTACTAGAGTCGTATGCCTAACCGTCAAATGAGCAAAACACGTTAAAACATGTTTATCCTGATTTTCAACATAACATTTTGTTTTTCATAATTCTGGCTGATTTTAACAATAAATATTTTAGATTAAACTTTCATTTGTTAGATAAATGACCCAGCACTCCGATAAATCGCGGTGAAATCCTTGTGTCTCGCCTAAGAGTAGTTTTTTTATGTATTTTGTGAGGGCAAAGGTAAAAGTCCGTCTATCCCTAGTTTTCAGTCGCAGAATCCCTACTTTCACATACATTTGAAAGCTGCTGCGTGCATGGTTTGAGCTAAAACCAATATCTTTTGAAAATTTAATGTCTTTTTACAAAACTTATGAGTAGCCTTTCAATGTGAGTCGCTTTGGACTATCAGTAACAATTTTAATGAAATATACTGCAATAGTCATGTGGTATATATTTATCGTTGAAATAATGAACACATACAACGAATTAACGACATTTATTGAATAATCTATCCCACAGGCAACAATTTAATGTTCTGCGCATAGTAAGTAAATTTCTTTAAATTGACATTATTGCACAAAACAGCAAAAATGAACCATACGTTTGCCCTACTTCTTTCACAGCAGCCGAGTGTCTAGCTTGATATGACATAAACACAGATTGTGCAGATAACGCTTTTACGAGCGGATTTGTTTCTTGTAGCTATTTTTGTGTATCTTTGTATCATATAATTTATTATAAGCTGTGCATGTTTTAGCCCTATTTTCATTAAATAATTGTTGAAATTAAGCGTTTTGGGCATACAAAGCATTGGTCTGCGGCCGTTAGGGTTTGGGGGGGGCGACCCCCACCCCCTGGGTCCGCTAGTGCTACCGTAACAATTCTGCCATTATATTATAATGTACACCGCCGGAGATAAACAAGTTAAAAGTGTACTCAAAGTTATACATACACTTAATATTGCGCCTAGATTTATACTTATTTTTTCATTAATTAATGCATTTTTATCATTTCTTTATACTCGTACACTGTAGACTACTGTGCAAACTTCTTCCTTTTACAATGGTTAAACAGTCTCAGACAATCAAACAATCAAGGTTAAAGTCAGATGAGGGCAAACTTTCCTGAAGATACACCGGATTATATTAGAACACGCCCCAGGTCCAACCCAGCTGGTGCTGGGCTGCTAAGGAATATGAACCAAAATATGGAATAACACTGTAACATGATCTAACATATCACCGTCAATTTGGTTTCAGTTATTTAAATATAATATATATATTATAAGTTATCAGTTATTTTAATATGTGCAGAGATACAGAGGTTATCATGCATACTGTATATATAGTAAATCACAAATGTCATCATCGATAGCGTAAGCGTACTTTCAGATTGGAAGTGTACTTGAGGAAGATTTTATTCTTACCTGCAAAGTCACTGATCTAGTTTTTTAGTACAGCAATACGCGAGGATTGTAGCATTTAGAAGCATGTCCACCCTCTAGTTCAAGGGGCTTCCACGCAGTGTTGTCGTGTGACACACAAAGAAAGAACATGGTCGAAAACCCTAGCTATATTGTCTTGATACAAACCTTTTGTGGCATCAAACGCTTTTCCCAGATCAAAAGCTAAATTACAAGTTTGAAACGAAATGCAATAAGATGGAAGAGTTATTAAGGTATCATATATAAAGATATGTCTCCATGCCACTAAAGCAATGGCAACAATAATTTTTTTCTTCAATAATTTCTCTTTTTGTGTGTCACACAACCAGGCCGAAAGGGAGTCCCTTTAATCATAAAGAATGAATATTTCCTTTTAAAAGGAATGGCTTGCCATGTTGTGAAGATGCGAATACATTCCGCTAAAAATAGCATTACATAATCATAATCGGAACAACTCGGCCATTACCGTCTAGCAAATGTTCGGTAGTTTACGTAATAATATCGGAATCGCCCGAAACTCGACTGGTTCCCATCTCCATTCGGGCAATTAGCATGCATAAAATAGAAAGCAGGGAAATTTCAAACCGGAAATACCTTTCCAAAACAATACTGGCTTGCCGTGAACGGCAAGCCAAAAACAACAACTAACAACTAACATTTAGAATTATATTCTTCAATAGTATTATTAAACGAGTATAACAAAAATATACCATTGGAATTCTGAAACATGAGAATCAGTTAGACATTATTTATATAAGACGAAGTTAACAATATATCTAATAGATCACAGAGAATGCTGGATATCGATTTATGGAATGATTTACGGGCGCACGTGTCGTCTCGCGCCAATATGACGTCACAAGAATTCCGCTACACTGCCCCCTACTGGGAACAAATAGAAAGACGACCAGCCGACCCTGTTAAAGGTTTACCGGGCTCAGACAGAGATATCTACTTAATGCACCTTTCACAGCATATCAATAAAGTAATGACACTAGTTTAGATAAAGTTTCCGCACTGAACAAAAATGAACAAAAATTTAAGTATAACAAAAACTTATACAGATTATACAAAACGAAACCTTGAAGATGTACATGACCATAAATCAAAACATAATTATATATGAGCAATTAAATATATAAATCTAAATAAAATTTATCAATTATAAAAAATATTTGAAAGATTTGCAACAAAATCTGAGTTTTACAACGTGTGTTTGTTTAAGGACCTTTTTTAGACACAAGTTGTCTATACAGCAAGAAAAGTCCGTTGTCCACTTCAAACAACTACAGAAAATTAAACAAAAATGGTTCAAAGTAAAGCCCTAATCAATACATAAGGTACTTAACAATGGCACACGTGAAATGAACTGGTCTAAACCTGTACAAACATACTCTATAAACTGCCAGAGGACCAGTTCTATTGTTTATAACTTAAATAGTGATTATACTCAATAAGGATTATAATTGTTTCTACAAATATTGCAATTGTAAGTCAAGATTGTCTCACTTGCAATGTGGAACAATGATTGAACATAAAGAACCAAAACAGAATACATGAAATACATAGAATGTTGGCTTTATATTACCAAAAATGTGATTTATGCTGTTACCCTACATGCAAAAATAAAGTCTAGAAGCAGAGTAATGCCGAACGTTGGGGGACAATAATTATATTATGTTTAATGTGCAATGTTGTTGATATAACCTCTGTCTATATGAATCTACATGTTACGTCCTGGTCCTGGATAAAGCACTTTATAATCCCCAAAAGGTTTATGATTTCCACACTATTCTTTTGGGGAGACTTAAAAAACTTATCAAGCAATAACACTTTAATTCTCATAAAGGTATAACATTAACCCATTCAAATCATTTGCATACATGACACAATACATTTCAAATAAATATATTTCTTGTTGCAAACACCATATGTTATATACTGTAGAATTTACTTGTACCTAGTCACCACAAAAGCAAAAATACCAAGTTTGATTGCCTAACAAATTGAGGTAATAAAGCATTTATGTTTAAATCTGCCAACCTGATTTAAAGTTTGTTTGTTCAAAGGTTTGAATAAAGTGGCTTTTGCCAGCCTATATTCCCCATTGTTACATTGATTGTACCATTCAAACATCTGTATACCTTTTGTCAATGCTGGGTTTAACATTTGACTGCACAAGGAAGCACCCACATCCCTGTAGGTTATAACACCTATGGTAATAATGAAAATCAAGTGTTATCAGATTTTCTAGCCAGATTGGTAATGAAAATATTTGGGATAAATGGTTATTCAAGTTCTGTTATACTGACAATGATGATTCATGGTCCACTTAAAAGCCAGACAAGCCCGGTCTGACTGGTATATAAAATAGGTTTTGGGAAACTGAGACAAAGAGTGTGCTTCAAAAATCCAAACTAAAACCTGATGTAATTTATCATATAAAACGAAGTCAATGAAAAGAGGTAACCCAAAGAGAGACATGATTTTCACAAACATGTACACATACAATTGAAAGAAAGTAGATTTGTTTTACAAAATCAAAATAAGCTGACATTATAAAAGCTGTTTTTTTCATTCATGATGAACATGCGTTTCGGTGGCTTGACTTGTAGATTTGTGAAACACATGCCGTACTTAATGAAGTTTGTCTGCATTTTAATCAATTGATGTATCCATAAAATGAGAAATAATTAAATCCCATTAACATTACAAAGGCACAGGACGATGGACTGCCGGTGGGAGCGACAGACGTAGTCAAAGCACTAGGTTTCACCACATTTAGATCACAAAAATGTGCATGCTGTTTGCTACTGATACATTGCTGTACCTCAATGCGCAAGCAGACGTCTCATCGGAAGGCAGATACTAATGCAAAAGATTGACAATGATATGTATATTAAGTGCAAGTGTAACGTTAACACCACTATATAGTTCCAGCAACCTTACACGGCTCAAACCCTTGTGTTCACCAATCATACAGTTTCCCAAACCCCACGATGGCTTTAATAATCAACACTCAGCCGTATGGCCGCTCACTTGCCATCGTCGAAGTACTAGGAACAAAGTAACCCAAACCAACGACGGTGTCATAACGTACATTTAACCGTGTGGTCATTGAACGGCCTGGGTAAGGTTGTCGTCCGCACAGCGAATCATGGCGTTGGGCGACAGAACTTCTCGCGTTTACTGATCGTGAAGTCGCCTAGAGCCCACCCCGCGTTAATCAACACTTGTCCATGCGGACATTCACTTGAACACGACGGATGTAAGGCGAGTTCCGGGCCATGTAATGTCTTTCCACGTGGTAGAGCGTGTCCCGGGCAATACATATACTAAAGTTCACAGCTGTATTGTCATTAACAACACGTGACACTGCAGTCAAGAACCTCGACAAGCCAGTCCTCTAGTGTGAAGGTTGTCACTTGCCCTCGATGAGGTAGTCTTCTGCGATGAAGGGCGACTCTCGGGGATGTTCCCGCCAGCTGTCCTTGCCGATACACACCCCGGGACCCCGCCACCACTTCTCCAGGTCCCGATACACGTGCATACCACGTGTCTCCTCGTGCAGCATGGAGCAGATGCGGCACCAGAAGTACGTGTTAATGAAGGAACCCGTGCCTTTCCAGCGGAAATATTCGTTGTAGAGATCATCATTTTGGTCGAGTTTGTGGAGGTATTTAGCGAGCTCTTCGGGAGACTCGAAATCGTCCACGTGTATGAACGAGTGAGGAGGTGCTGCCCTCGCGTAATCTTCCGGCGCGCCGCCCATCACGATCGGTAGCACGTCGTGCCTGAAACAGAACGTAACACTTACATGTATGTCTACACAGGGTATATATTTCTATATCTAACATTTTAAGACCACCATAACAGTAGTCCTAAATGATTTCATCTATAGAAATTTTGTCCGGCTTATTATCCCACAAAAATTAAAAATTAGCTTTTTTATTTTATTAATGCAGTTCTGATCAAGATTATGCAATAGGCCTACCGTTAGTGGATAAATAAGTTTCAGTACTGCAATTTTTTTAGAAATGTTATTTTTCCAAAAAAACTTAGTTTCCATCGTTTCCATTTATGTAAACATTGTTTATTTGAGTATTGTGTAGGCGTCCAAGTTTTAAAATAGTACATTTATCTTTGTTCAGTTTAAGACCTGATATATTTGAGAAGCTTTCAATTGTTTTTATAAGAGTTTGAAACGGGTTTTTCTCACCCGTCTGTTATAAAGCAGGCATCGTCAGCAAAAAGAGTTGAAGTTCCATATTTCCGATTGTTATGCCTTTTATATCTGCATTTAGAGTAACTTCATTTGATAGTAATTCAATGCAAATTATAAATAGATATGGCGACAATGGACACTTCTGCCTTACTCCTTTTTCTATTTTAAAGAAGCTGGATAAATCTTTAATATTGGTCGATGAAGTTTGAAACAAAGAATTATTTGATTTCGGCCAAAGGTTTGCGTTGGATGGCAAGTTCACTTCCTGCTCATGTCTCAGATTACACTGTGTACAATGTATCAATTATACAGAGCGAAGAACTTAAAGCATTGGCATTTATGTAACAGTACACCACCGTTGAAATTTGCGATACCTAATTTAACCATATTATATGGTAAACAAGGTTTATAGAACCTGTTATTAAAATCATACATGAATATACTGTATACCATGAAGATGCAAATTTTAAATAATAGTATTTGCGCGAAAATTAAACGGCGCGTTAAGGTCTGGTTTTACAGTAAGTTTCTTTTTAAACTACGATTTTATTTAATAGCTCTATTCAATACCAGCTTAACGGATGAAGTATTTGTGTTAAGCATGCATAAAGAAGTGTTTAACTTCTGGATCAATAGTCATTTTAATGATGTACCATTTGTTGTATTTATAATGCGAAGAATGTTTTTTCGAGAATACATTTCATAGCCTGACAAGAAGACCACTATTCAGTATTTACATACGACTAAGCACATGTAACAATATACTACTTACTGAAGTCCGGTCACGAAAAACTTTTCTGTAATGTAATCTCTGCAGTTTGAGTTTTCAAATGACAGGTAAAACTTGTAGTCTGTATTGAGCATTTCGTAACACTTGTTGTCTTTCCTCGCACACTTTTTAGGTCCACATGAGCCGTATATGTCCACTTCTATATATTCGCCTAGTTTTTTGGCGTATTCAAGGCGCGTGTTGCGAGCGCCGCAGTTTGAGACGAACCAAGCCACCTTCTTGGTTTTACCCGTTGCATAACTCTTGTTTTGTTTGATGAACTGCACGTTTTCATCAAAAGGCTGAAACTTTTCATACGGGGCTACGATGTCCGAGTCATGTCTGTAGGTGGCTGTCCAGTTGTATGCGCCGCCGAACGCACCCAGTCCTGGGGTGTGGTAGGGCGACTCCAGCATGAACAAGATCCAAATCTGGTCCGGGCGCCTCGTGTGCGCCGCGCGGCCCGGGGAGTGCGAGAACAGCACGGCGTCTGCCTTTGACGCCTCCTCTCTGTTGTCCGTCAGCTCGCACGTGGTGACGCCGCACTGCTGCTCCACGAACGTCTGCCGGCCGCGCTTGACAGCCCAGCCGCCCAGGCCGCTAAATACCAGGATCTTCTTTAAAGGCACTTCCTGTGTGACTGAGGCAGCTTTGCTTGCCCTCTGTGGCCGGTATTTTAGTTGGTTAACGATTCTGTCATTGTCATAAAACTGGTGGCTTGGCCACACCACATCCTTGTTTGTATATTGATTCATCTTTTTACTCAAAATAGCAGACGTGACTTTTAACTCTTCTAGGACGGCGCCGATAGTGACGTTTACTGCGCCGTTCCGGACGCCATGCTCCGTTGTTCCATCGTGATGGTGATTAGTGTGCCCAACCGGCTTTCCCGCTATCGACACATGGCCCCAGGGAACGGTGGCACGTGCAACATGGGCTTGCCACACACCGTGGTTGTAGAAGTTGAAGGTCAGCACAAGAAAAAATAGCACCGACGTCGTCCATGTTAACGTTTTTTTCAAATGAAACCGCATATTGTAGCCTCCGAGATTACAAGTTCCTGTCGGAAGCGGAAATGTTCCAATGGTGCCGTGGTAGTCAAGTGAAAGCCGAGTCGAGTATGCGTGTTGTATTTGGTAAGCCGTTCTTCACTATAACTCCACATTGGACCATTGTCTGGCGAAGTTTCAACACGATCTTTATTTGTCTGATATAATGACATTCAATCCGTATTATGTACCCATTCAAGGATTTCTATTCAAATATGCTTTATTATTGACAGAGCGTATTTAGACAGGTTTTAAAAACGAGGTGATTAAACCGTCCGCGGATTGTTCGTCCTGGTTCTCGCTGTACACACACACTTTGTGCAGGCTTTGGTAGACTGACTTTCCATTGATTGCAGGAGCTCTGACGATTCTACCTGTAACAAACAATTATTGGCATTGTTACACGTAAAATACAAACTGCACTGTTTTAAAAAACGTGCGAACAACTCCGCGTTTAGGAATCAGAGAAATGGTTAACCAGATTTAATTCAAACATAATTTCCTTTTGAAGCAATGTTGCTGTTTCAAATTCGTGAATCTCTAATAGCGCAAAATGTTGTTTGGTTCGTTCGACTTTCTTTATATATAGATGTGAAAATGTCACTGTTCACAAAATCACAAAGAAAGGTATGCGTGAAATACTTAACACAGTCGTCCATGGTTGAATAACAACTGTAATCAGATTTAAAATGTTCACTTACTACTAGTTAAAAGCTAATGCATTATCCTAATGCAAACGCACTACTCAGTATCCTCATAATTGTTGAAAATATCAATTATATTATATGGCAAAGCACCCGACTATACCATGTACACTGTCAGCATGATGTATACGGTATACAGGAAGAATGTGGCTTTATTTGACTAGTGGGTACATTCGTGTTCCATTCAATTTGTCACATATATACTTTTTTACTACGATAAATAGCTGATATTTTATGCTGCCCATTAACATAGATGATGGGAAGTCAAGCTAGCGTGAACCAAGAGGGAAAGGCGATACGTAGTTAAGTTGTCATGTGGGCAATATAAAGTTTCAAAAGAGGTTTTAAAAAGCGCCTTATAACATCTTTAATCTGCATATGAAGCAGATTATCGCCATTGCAACACCTTGCTTCATGTAAAGGATCACGTACTTATAATTTATTGTTGCATGAACAGTTCAATGTTGTTGAAGATAAACTATATGACGAGATTTTAATTATAATTATAATATAATAATAATAATATAATATATTATATATTATAGTTAATTATTTACCAGAAAAACACGTAATTTGGCGAAAAATGTAAAACAAATAACCAACTTTAACCTTTAAAAACTTAAATTGACAAAAACTGGTACTAAATGAGGCAGGCAAAATTTATAAACATAAGTGAGTGTTTATTTCTTTAAAAAGTAATAAAAGTAAATAAATTAAATTACTAGATAGACCTAAATAACAGTTCAAATCCATGAACGTTATTCACTTGTCAAAGCCAGGACGAAACAGCAAACGCTTGAGCAATTTTAATAAGCATAGTTCATGCTAGCTTGACTTCCATCATTTTGTGAAAATGTATTGATGGTATGCATGCTATCCCATTTTTAAAGTAAATTCTTTGACCTTTCTCGTTTAAAAGATGTTTGCTGCAGAAGACCACATTTAAAGAAAGATATTTATGAAACTTTTGGACCCCAGTGTATTTGAATTTTTTGTCTTCATGTTACCCTCTCAAATAAAAAATGTTATCATCATCATAATCATCATCACCATCACCATCACCATCATCACCATCACCATCACCATCACCATCATCATCATCATTATTATTATTATTATTATTATTATTATTATTATGGGAAAGGCACAATTATGTCTCATAATAAAATTCATTTCGACGAATCTTGTATATATTTTCTCTTGCTTATAACATTTGTCAAAACATCATAAAATTGAATTGGCGTCTATGACTCACCAAACGTTTTGACCGGTGTAATATGTTAGCTCTTATAATTTTTATTTTAAATATAATACATGTATCGTCAAAAGAGTTAAAGAATATAAATATTATTGTTCTTAAAAAAACTAATTTGGCATATTCATAATATTGAACTTGAAGAAAAGTTCTCATTTGTACAGTTACTAAGTACATAATTATGTAAGTTTATGTATAAAACTTACACAATTGGTAATTTTGCCTTCCCTGTTTTCAGTCTTTAACCTAGTTCATTTGGCCGAAAGCATTTATTGTCCTTATCAAGAAATCTACACACGCTCACGGGACTTTTTAGTTCTCAAACATGAAAGAGTGTAAATACAGGAAGCAGATTGTATTGTTTATTTCAGTGTCATCTTTGTACAAATCAAATAGCAATACCACATAAAACGCATAAAACGTAAATGTACCAAGCCACTCTTCAAAGAGTTATAAGAGACTATACACACAATTTGACTCTATTTTACAGCACACATAATATAATTACATGTATATAACAAAGTAAAAAGCCCGAGGCGAATGTTAATCAATTGATAAAAAAAAATTAACACATATACATTTTGATTAAGATGATCAGTTAAACGCAAAAGGGTAACACGCACTACCTTGCAATCATGAAAAGCAAGTAGCGATCAAGGTAAAACTTACATTATAATTACAGCCAATTGTCGTTTATAGTTGTTGAACTATGAAATCACTCGTGTTTAATCGAATATTGATTTTGCTTAATTTAGAATTTGTAGTGTTTTTAGTTTTAAAAACTTTGTTTTAATTTGCCCTTTTTATAGTGACTGAAGAACACAATTTATACCTAAATACTATGTCAAAAAACTAAATATGATTAAATTTATTGCATTATTCAAATAAATTTGTATTAAAAAATAGCTGTTTTTTGTGTTAAAACCTTCAAAAGGAGAGACACATCTGTTTAATTGTATTTTTTAACATCCTATTCTCACCAACTTTCTAAATTATATTAAAATATTGTGTATCATTATAATTATAATCCAATTTGTAAACTAACATTTTGTTTATTATTATTATTATTATTATCAATATTATGACATTTCCCTTGTTTTCATGTATGTTTGTTTGATTGTTAATATTACAAACGATAAGCCGATATGCTTAAGTTTGAATAAATGTTCTGTTCTGTTATGTTCTGTTCTGTTCTGTTCTGTTAAAAACAAAACTGAAGTTTTTTTTTGGTGCACTAATCAGACGTGCAAGTAATTTTACGATAGTCTTCTGTGTGTAGTGCGGTTTACCGCGTGCGTTTTATCTTCGTTTGAGGATAAGCTATTTTAATATGTGCTTTATTTTAAAGCGTCCTAGAACAATGTTACCCCACTTGCATGCAACATAACTTCTTATCTTCCTGTAAAACAATCGAACTTTTTCTTCTATAAACACATACACACAAATAAAAAAACTTCACCCATTGCATTATTGTCTTTTTTGTGAATGTTAATAATTATTCCTACAGTTTTAGCTTCAACACTATTTTTACTTTTTTAACTATGTAGATTTAAAACACGTTAGTAATAAAATATATGTTTAAGATCTATATTACAACTGAAAATAGAATTTGTTCGTGCTTCTTCCTATTTTTATGTCTTAAGGTTGCAAACAATAATAATGAACAAAATAAAAGCACCACGATGAATGATATTAAATTTGATATTTTGTATGATGTTAATTTCGGGAAACCTTTCTTTTTAGAGTCTGTAAATTTATATTAAATGCATATGTACGAGTATCGTCTCAAAGGTGTACCTGTCGTCGATTTACCAGACTAGCTCCAGATCGTAAAACAATACTTTTGTTTTAAAAGCGCAATTATTTTAAGATAATTCTAGTTTGCTACTCGAGTAACGTTGTGCAAATACAGTTAATTCCTTCATCAAACGCACGCATTTGACGACACCATAAACACATAAGACGAGGCCTTATTTCATTCCGCCAACGGACTAAAATATTTAAACGGTGGTAAATTACTCCTATCACGTTCGCTGTGTTGCATGTATGACTGTGGTCGGGGTACAATGCTGGTGCATAACATTAATGTAGTTGCTGTTGAACTGGGGTTTAGTCACAACTTTATGTCCATATGA
>Ga0224511_10001719_pt1 | contig 13717 bp, 6 predicted proteins | sample SF_May12_sed_USG_2_FD_169988 | JGI IMG/M metagenome (GOLD analysis project Ga0224511, IMG submission 169988) | Sediment microbial communities from San Francisco Bay, California, United States - SF_May12_sed_USGS_8_1 | ecosystem: Environmental > Aquatic > Marine > Sediment | place: USA...
AATGCTTCATAAATTCCATAAAGTATTGCAAAACATCTCATTAACACATGATGCTTAATGCCTTTTAGATACACGATGACACATTGCACACACTTTCTGTGAAAGCTGTGAAACGAATATGAGAGCATTTTCCCTATTGTTGCAAACATATCAACACATGATAAAGTATGAGGTGAGATAGGACAGGGTGTTAAATTTTTTTGAATGTAACTGGATATCATAGCAAAAGAAATTTGCAGAGAATTTGTAATAAGAAATCTTAATTGTCATTTTTTAAACTAAGCTCTCAGAAACATACATTGTAAATAAACACGCAAACAAATTAAAAAAATACATGTAGTTTTTATTTACTTATCAGGAGGTTATATTTTCAACGATATTTCTGACCTATCATATCGCAATTTACTTTAAAAAATGTTCAGCTCATATAGGTTAGTAAAGGTCTGTAAATCGAGTGGTAATGGGAATAAGATTAACCAAATTTGTTTCAGCAAAACACAACAATAGCTTCAATATCTGTATATTTTGATATGAGGCAATAACTTCGACAATCTTTCGCTGACGGCAGTTTTTCATTAAAGTGTTATTTATAAATAAGCGCAATTTAGTACTAGCATACGCTCCAAACAACACTTACATGTATGTGTCGAGGTAACACTATAGTTATAGCACCACAAATTGTTTAGTGACAAATTTACTAAGCTCTGGTAACTTTTTCCCATGGTTGGAGGATATCCATACAAACGAGGCTCCTTTTTTCTACATTTGTATAAAGTGTAATATATGTATTTGTTATCAATAACTCAGGTGTGTATGTACAGCAATGTTGTCCATAACGACTACCAACCAGCACCCAGTACAAACCTGGTTGACTTTCCTTCGTTATGCGTCAATTGTTTTGTCGGTGAAAACAAGTTTGTTTAAATTTTTAATTGCAGTTTGAAATGCTGTCGATCCAACAGTTTTGTTTCACAGTGAGGACATTAAAGTTCGATAACCAAACGGTTTAAGTGCTTAATAAACTGATGAAATAAGTTACAAAGTGAAGTTCCTTATACAGAAACAGTTAAAAGACGCGTTTGTCAATGTCAGACATCGCCTACGTTACATGAAAACACAGGAATACATTTATGCAAAGTCTGCAAATCATTTCCCAGACAGAAACAATGGTTCACGCGGCATCTTATTGTTTTTTTAAATCACAGATTTTCCCATCCCACCATCATTGGAAGCATTTCTGGATGCTAACATCGCTTTGTTAATTACAGAAACACTTTTTTTGTCGGCTTTAAATGAGCCTCTGACTTTGTTTACTGCATATATTAGGCCGTTAACAAGTCATGTGTGTGTTTCACTACATAAGCCAACCTACGCAGCACAACAGCCTTGGTTTTTGTATGTAAAATACAGTCAAAAGCAAGCGATGTATTTGATTGTTCCTTAATTAACAAAAGACTTGTAGATTAAAACAACGATAAAAGACAACACTAAGTTATAATTTAAGATACGAGACGGCATTTTGTTACATTGCATACATATGAACATGTAAAGATTTAGTTACAATATTGACGGAATCCGGAGCTGAACATTTAAATCGAAGCAAATAAAAGACCGCTCTTTGCCATTCCTTTAAGCGTAGTTGCTTGGGTTTAGCAGTTAACATTAATATGAATATGCTATTAAGTACTTTAACAATAATTGCAGAGATATTTCGCACAGGTTTATTTTCCAATAATTAGCTTTCGGATCAATGCCTGAATCGGCATCTTAGATTATAATGATTATAGGGTAGATTTTACCAATATGTTGCAGTTATCTATTTATTGTCAATAACAATTTCTTTAGATCTGTTTTATTTCCAGTTTTATCCTAACTGCAGCGGGAATGCATTAAATAACCATTAGGCAGACAAAAATACACACATATCAAACACATCGTAATGATTGTAGACTAGAAAAGCTATAGTACATTGAGTAAAGTCAAATACGACTGTAGTCACTTATCACGTGACTGTGCTTGTGTAAGAAAATATTGTGTGTTCTTGTTTATTTTACAACAATCCTTATATGTTTAAGCAAAAATCCGAGGCAGATCTAACATAGATATATATAAAAAGGCTACAAATATTTTGCATTATTTTTCTTTTTGTTAGCTGCTTTATACAGATACAAAGACATTCGTCTTTGACAACAGTCACTTTGTACCATGTAATCAATAAAAACATAAGTGGATGTAACGGAGCTGCAAAATAGATTAAACCAATTTTACAAGAAACAATTTTAAAGGGTACGATTTTTATTTCTCAGCTAATATCAGCTCAAATCCGTTAAAGTGCTAGTTGATTTTTTTAACAATGACGACTTATTGTAAACAAAAATTTAATTGATATAAAATCCATACTGACATGAAATGCTTATTATTTCTGATTGGGATTTCGTCATTTAAAATTAGCGTTTTCGACATTTCTCTCAGAAAAGCGCAATTCAACGCGAAACCATTAAGAATGACGTAAGGGATCCCATGCAGCGAGCTGAGGAAAACAATCATGTGTTGACTGAAATGAAACTATAATAACCAATAAATATCAACGACACTACTGTTTGTTAATATATGTATATTTTCACTGACAAATAAGGGTATTCAGATAGGCAATGAAAATTAGACATTACTTGTAATGCTTATTTTGTATCAAAAAATTATTATACAGAAGCGGTGTTTATTGATTTACGTTTCTGACAACGTTAGACGTTCATTGTTAAAACGAATTGTATGTTAAAAAAGGCAACGTACATATTATTTTTCCGTCTAACATGTATTTCCGTGCACAAAAATATAAAGCTTGTACACATTGGATATATCCTGCCAAACATAGTTGATAAACAAATTAAAGTACTGCGTATTTGAAATAACATCAGAATAAAATTTCCTTTTAAAAGGAATGGCTTGCCATGTTGTGAAGATGCGAATACATTCGGAATCCGCTAAAATAGCTTACATCATCATAATCGGAACAACTCGGCCATTACAGTCTAGCAAATGTTCGGTAGTTTACGTAATAATATCGGAATCGCCCGAAACTCGACTTGCTCCATTCGGACAATTAGTATGCATAAAATTGAAAGCAGGGAAATTTTAAACCGGAAATACCTTTTCAAAACAATACTGGCTTGCCGTTCACGGCAAGCCAACAATATAACAATTACAATCACAGATAGGAATTTAGATTAAATTCGTCGTAAAGTGGTAAACCATTTACTGTATCTAACATCTTAGATTCTGGGGATCACATGCTAGATTTAACTACGTTTTGTTGACATAGAGTCGACAATTTAATCTACACGTCTAACAATTACACTTCAACTGTACTCGAACTATTATATCTACAACACAACACTTGGGACACTATATGCAATAAATAAAAGATAAAGGAGACAACAATCTAAAGTCATTTACTAAGTGTTTTTCATTATCTAAATTAAATAAATTATGTCGTCTTAATATCAAGCTTCGCAATTTACACTGGTTGTGTTCTTGTTTTTTATCGGCCATACTTTAATGTATCATGCAATTAATACCGCAAACGCAAGACACAAAAGATACAATGCAAGAAAATGCATTAGCATTATGAAAAAAGTCATGTCTCAAAGTTTTCATTTCTATATTTTGACAAAATGGGCTTGCAGAATAATTTTGACGCAGTGTCATTAACAGAATGATTTATTCCTCTTCAAATTGGAATTACGTTTTTTCAAAATTCCTCGGTCTGAAGCCATGTACTTCACTTAAACTGTACTATGCGGTATAGCTTGAGGTTGTGGTCACAGCAGCTTCGCGAATTTGTTATCGTACAGATGGCCAAGCCACATACAGTTCGGAAATTTGTTGATGTTTGATAAAATCACCAAACAACATTTTGATTCCCTACGGTTGCCACCCAAGAAATGAAACAAGACACACATATACATACTTTACATTGCTTAAGTTGTCGTTGAACTTGGCGCAGAATTAGTTTTAATTTGCACGTTTCATGTATGGATTTCCCAAACGGTCGTAAGGCTGTCGTGTGGTTTGCAGTGCTGTCCTATAAAGGTGGAAGTTTCGACTGCCGTTCTAGTCGGACTTACGTCAATGTTTAACAATTTAACATGGTGTCATTGATGTGGGAGGCTAGAGACCACTAGGCGATTACAGTTCACTTTTAGGAAAAACATTAGTTTTATCTGAGCTGTGTGACAAGTCTAAAAGCTTAACCTTGATACTGATGCATCTAATAACGTTTGACGGTGTAGATTCAAGCTTTCTGTACGATTGGCAAACCATAAATTATAGGATTATAGATAGTGTACAGTTAAATGATACAAATAAAACCCGTTTAGATTTCAGAAAACATGCCTTTATTCGATAAAACGTAAAAACACATTTCTTATCTAATAATACTTAAACCATAATGAAATAACATTCACATATTTACAAACAACTATTATAGCTATCCTTATTTCCAGGCTTACAAAGGCACACATCATTTAATTAGTTTATGCATTTGAGTGTATCTTGAAAAGCACAAGTGATAAACGAAAGAAAGGGTTAATGTATTTGAATTTTTTAAATAAACACATACATCATTTCAAAACCGCATTTAGAGTAAATTTGTTGAATGTCATGGGGAATCTAAGGCAGTGATGTCTTAAAACCATTTACATGATCTTAGATTCTGGCGATAACAAACAAGATTTCACCAATAAATGTCAGATTGGGGTCTGGCCATTTATCTGCAATAACATTTACTCGAGAACTGTTTCCATGTTAAATCCTTTCAGCGAAATATCTGTAAACGAAAAATGGCATTAACACATTGTTGATTTTGGTTAGAAAACATACGGATTTCGAAAATAATCTCTGTCAATTCATTAAACAAACACACATAGATATGATTTGAACCGAAACAAAATAACCCCAATTTATTCTTTATACATTGTAATGAAATCAATAAATAAATGTTGTTTTAGCCTGATTCAATTGCTTGTTTTCTTGACTTAGTTTGCCTAATACTAACATAATGTACTATTCTTGCACTTGGTCAGTCACACTCTGGTCTGAACTTGATACCAAAACACACCTTAAAATACATTTAAATATATCACAACATGGGTGTGTATTAAGGCAGTACTGACAAATGACAATAAAAACTTAAAAAAGCTTAGTTGCGTCTTTTAATTAATAATTATAATTATTGTTTTCTTATGTATATATTTTTATAATATTTCCTACCACAGTATGTGTGTGACATTTGGGAATGTCAATTGAACTTGACTTTGATATTCCTTGTTCTTGAGCATAGCGTATGCTTAAATTGTACTAGGCAGCATAGTTCGTCACCTTGATCAAAGCACACTTATGACTTTTGTGTCTTACATATTCAAAGCCAGTAAGGACACCTAGATTTAGTAAAAGTAGTCTAATATTTCTAAAAATCACAAGACAGCTTCACAACTCCCGGTCCTGTAATGTTCTGTAAACAAAATGATTAATGGTTGAAATTTATTATGATTTCGTTGAGACTATTTTGAACGCAAGTTAAACACTTATCAAATCTATGAAGCGCGCTCATTTGTAGGTTTTACCATTGCTGTCGAAATCGCGTCCACACAACAATAAATAAATAAATTCCTTAAGTAAGTTTAATTCACATATTATTGTCATTGGAATTAAAAGAACGTTCCTCCTTCCGCAAACCGAATTCTCAATTGTTAACTAGATGGGTGCTTTCAGAAACGAAAGCAATCATGTCTCCCCCATGTCACTGGATGGAAGCAATCGGTTTTTTTTTTCGGGATCATCAACTCATTTTACTTGACATTTGTGCAGAGTTATTTGTGAATCCCACCAGGGGTTCAAAAGTTATAGAGCGGATACAAATGTGTGTTTGACCTTAAAATATTACATGCACCTTCAATTTGCCTTGGAAAAATTTGCAATCTGCACATCGTCTCATGGTACTTTACATTTGTGCAAAGTCATTAAAAATGTCACCAACCCTTCAAGATGTATAGAGCGGTCACGTTATACAGTCATAAAATATTTAACCTTGAATATGACCTTGACCTTAACCGCCCTTGGTTAAACATACACACTGCACATCGAATCATCATAGACTAACTTGGCATGTGTGCAGAGTTATTTTTAAATCCCACAAGGGGTTCAAAAGATATAGAGCGGACATGATAGTGCCTTTAACCTTGAACTATGACATTGACATTGAAGTGACCTTAGTCAAACATGTGCTCGGCACATTGTCGCATAGTTCTGTACATTTTTGTCAAGTCTTTTCAAAATGTCAATAATCCTTCAAGAGTTGTAGAGCGGAAACAAAGTATTATGAAGTAAAACCGTTAACTATGACATTGACCTTGATTTGACCTTAGTCAAACATACGCACTGCACATTGACTCATCATACTTGACATTCGTGCAGAGGTCATTGTGAATTCCACCAGGGGTTCAAAAGATAAAGAGCGCCAAAAAGAAAGTCATACAATGTTTAACCTTGAACTTTGAACTTGACCTTAAACCAACCTTGGTCAAACATACGCACTGCACATCGACTTATCATACTTAACAGTTGTGCAAAGTTATTTGTGAATCCCACCAGGGGTTCAAAAGAGATAGAGCGGACACGAAATACAATCATACACTGTTTAACCTTTAACTATGACCTTGTCCTTGAACCGATCTTGGTGAAACATACGCACTACACATCGTTTCTTCATACTTAACGTTTGTGCCGAGATATTAGGAAATCCCACCAGGTTTCAAAAGAAATAAAGCGGAAACGAAAGCGTGACGGACAGACAGACGCACGGACAGACAACAAAGTTAAAACAATATGTCTCCCCATTTTATGGGGTGGAGACATAATTACACTCTATAAATATGTGTTACCATACGATAAATATTTTCATTGGAACTAATGTATATAACGGAGCGTGTGGGGATTTGTCCAACATATTGCACAGTGCACCATGTCTGACAAGCAATCAACATTTCGTCTAGACCAACTCCGAAACATGAAATAAAATGCGACCTTATCATGGGCTATTCAAAATGTGGGGCAAAATCATACTTGTGTTAAGGCAATAATTTCCTTGAGAAAATCATTTCATTCTCCTTTCAGTGTGTTCTCTCCCTGAGTTGCTGTTTGCCATGTTCTTCCGTTCTTATTGTTGTTCACATACTTAACTAGTCATTTTAACAGAACTTAATGTCGTGGACTTGGTGCAATACTATTGTAAATACCTTATTTTACATAACAAGTTACAATAGTTTTGCATCAAGCCATCAGTATAGTTTTAGTTTGGTGTCATAATCATTTAAGAAACTGAAAGGTGCACTTTACACACAAAAACAACAAAAAATGTAATCGTTATAATAGTATATCATTATTTTCTCAATAATAAATATACAATTTGAAACACAATGTGACACTATCACAGACTTACAGAAGATGTGTAAGTGCAGTCTCACTATGGCGTATGGCATCTTCATACACTCGCATGCGCTGATATACGTTAGAGGTATGCTAGGCATACATCGTGTACGATTTTTATACACATAGTCAAACTCGTTTTTGGACATCTTCAAAAATGTTCAGCGTATGCGAGCGAATAGCATATACCTTACGCATACGCTATCCATACATAAGACTACACTAGATAATCGTTTGACAGGCTAGTGTGACGCTAAAGATATATGTACATTACTCATATGTTATACGAACGCTGTTAATACGTTATTCATACGTTTGTGAAGAACTGTCGTAATATCTCGGATTAAAAAGCTCGAAAGTTGAGCGTATAAGTAGTTTTTCTGAAATTTTCAAGCGCAGTAAAATTTGGCTTAATCAATACATTTTCATTTTTAAAAACGGCACTCATTACATTTACATGTGGTTAGTAGTACTTGTTTTTACACGACCAACTCGGAACGTTCTTATTAATTATTTTAATATGCAGTTTCTATTAAAAAGCACACAATAACATTCTTAGACTTAAATTACGTAATTTAAATAAATACAGCCCAGAGATATTTACGCAATGCGGGATCACGGACAAAGTAGCTACAATTTACGCCCCTCTCTGTCCACTTAAATTTGTATAACGGTTTTTCGTAATAAAGATCCATCAAAATATCCCTGTAAGCCATTGACGCAGGTGTCATTGTTTTCTTTATATTATGAGATTGTGTACAGGCAGTATCAGTCTGAACAAACAGTATTATAGACAAACATTTTTTTTGTCGAAATTTTATTTTTATGAGTAGTACATAGCTATTAACATCTAGAAAACTATAAAAATAGAAAATAGAAGAAGTCGGATATTACATTATTTCAGAAGTTTGAAAAAAATACAACAAATATATATAAAGCTAATCACTAGCGGATCCCTGGCAAGTCAACATTTTTTAATATCAAAAACAGGAAAACGTCAAACTTTCCATGATATTTGAAATTTGTTTTAAGCGTGTTTTAGTTTAAAGTCGTGCGTTGTTTCGCATATAAAACCAAAACCAAATTTAAATTCCATGAATTACATTTGTTAACATTTTAACAAACTACCTAATGAAATTTCGCAAAATAGTCTGTTTGGAATAGAAACAAACACTTTTTATGCTCGCCCCCCTTCCTGCTATCATTTTCCTGCGCGGCGTAAACAATTTGACCGTTACGAGATTGTTATCGGTACCATGATTCAAACCCCACGCGACACAACATTTTATCAGCAAAATCAACAAGGCGAACGAGTGGTGACTCGCGTTTTCGCGCGATGAGAGACGCGACGTTTGTCCGCTATGACGCACTATCAACCGCGGTATCATCGCAGAATCGGCAAAATCGCGTAGTGTACATTGTGTATTTACCTTGTTATTATAATTGAATGTATTACTGGTAACACTTGTCGCTTTCACGTGTTTATGTATCGAAAACATGTTTGTCGTGTGTGAAACAAATAAGAAATAAAAAGTTTTGTATAAACATTGTAGAAAAGCTTGACGTTTAGTTATACACATAGCCTAAAAATAGTTTCCGATCCAAGCAAACATATGACGTTGGTTAAACTCATATTGTTCTGACTGTTCTGAAAAAGTAGAACGTATTGTAGTAAATAAGCAAATTTTGTTTAAAAAAGGGTTTTAACTGCTACACAGGAGTCGGACACTAAAAAACAGATTGACACTTTGTATGGAGTGCACTTATGTTTGAATCATGGAAATGTTCAATGTTTGCATTTCCCACACATGCGTCTACTTTTAGACAATATATATTGGTGTTGTTTTCAATTCCCTTGATTCGTGCTACTAGCATTGGTTTTACATAAAAGATATTCGAAGCCATTTCAAAATCTGTATTGAAACAAGCTTCGATACTTCTCCGAACAATAACAATAAAACGGTTTAAAAGTATTTAACTAACACAACTCTCAGGTCCTTATGTTCAAACCCATAGCCTTAATTTTGCACAGTATACATATTGGTTTTTAACTTGTCTGGTTTTATTGTAATATTGCATTATTCTGAACCATTTCTGTCACAATTTATTTGAATGGTGCTAGCATAGTCAAACACTCAAGTTGAGATAATATTTACCGACATAAAAATCACTTCATTTGTCACCAAGATACTAGTATATGACGCTCATATTTTTAAACATTTGAATTATCATTTCAGATCTAGCCGTCCATGAGTGCATGCCTAACGCTGAAATGATTTGGAATTTTAAACTAATGGCAGCAGTCACTGTGGTCATTGTAGCGACTGTGTTTTTGACCTACGCTGACATTGAAGAATTTATGGTGACTTTTCTTAAAAGAAAGACAGTTGCTACAAGTTATCTAACATTGGAGCGCTTTTCAAAAGTACAGTGCGCAGAAAAGTGTTACAAAGAAGGAAAGCAAGGACGATGTAGAATTGCTGGGTACAACAAGGATACTAAAACCTGCCGATTAAGCATGGACAGTCAGCAAGATGTACTGGATTTTCCTGACGACTCGAGTGGCGTCTTTATATATCAACAAGAACCTGTCGTAACAACACAAGGTATTGTAGGAAACAATGCGACAATGCAACTCTGCCATAGAAATTTAAGACTGTGTTGTAACAGTGTATGGTTTATGTTACATAAACATAACGTTTAAACATAAACAACTGGTGACTTAAGGTAAGACCTTTGTTATGGGTTCACAGATTTGCAGCTAGGTAGAAGTTTCAAAAACTTTATTTTATTGAAGCATATGCCATTTAGAGACGATCCACCACACCGCTTTTCACAGTTTGTTCTTTTTTGGTTTTATAAACAAGATTGAACTTTTTCATTCTATTCATATTAAAGGGAGATAATAAGGTGTAAAATTACTTCCATTTAATTGAATTTAAGCAAACAAAGGTAACTTGCATTTTAAAAATAATTTTCAACCGTTGAAAAGTTAAAGCTTTATATATATCACATTTTAATGAAAAAATCCTGTTTATATTTTGATAAAAAATACAAATGTGTAACCTTCATAGTCCACAAAGGTCTTACCTTAACAAAGAAAGAGAAATGCTTCTGACGTGTACAAAGTTGTTCATTGTCGTTGTTGTAAATCCTTCTTAAAGGGGATATGTCCGATCTTTTAATCAGCTATTTATCAGCTATTTATTAAATCTTTTAATATAAAGTAGTAATTTATTGTCAAAACGTATAAAATAATAACATAAAAAAGATATATATTGCAAAGTACGCAAAAATGTAATCATGATATGTACCGAATAAATTGTTGATTACCCATAAATACCCATTATTGATGACTCCATTCGTGATTAAACTAGTCTCGGAAGTTTACGGAATTTTTCGGAGAGTGTCGTTTTCCGAAGAAATGACCGAGGGGTTCTGATTGGTCGGACTCTAAATTTAAATTGTTGCACTCAACAGGCAAATTGTTATTCTGGATTACCTGCCCCTTACTACTATTAAAACGCTGAGAATGATTTTTATATTTCAGTTAGATTTTTTTTGCTTAATCTGCATTTGTTGGCATTAGTTTTTTTAATCGATACATATATATATATATATTAATGTGTCTCCTACATAATTGTAATAAGTGACAGTATCCGACATACACTCTTTAAACAATTGCGACAATGAACATGTTTGTACAGCTTTGTACAATTCTTCTTGACGTATGAAGATAAAACTCCTCTGAAATAACATGTCAGTTTCATTTTGAAACATATGTCCCTTTATAAAATGGTATTGTTAAGTATGTACATGTATATGGCCAAGTGACGTTTAACACGAACGCTAAAATCATGTCATTTACATGTTAACAACGTCGATAATATGGCACGATAAGAAAGTGTATTTAACATTACTTATTCCATATGAACTGTTATAAAATACGTATCAATACATCATTATCGCAAATTAATTGAAATTATAAAAAAAGAACAGTTACACCAGGAATAGCAGATTTTATACGTCAATTGCACAAATTCTACACTTGTCTTAATCGAATAGAACGCCTTTGTGTCATTAATAAGATAATAATGTTTTCTTTAAAAACATCTTTAAATAAAATTTCCATTTAAAAGGAATGGCTTGCCATTTTGTGAAGATGCGAATACATTCCGCCAAAATAGCATTACATCATCATAATCGGAACAACTCGGCCATTACCGTTTAGCAAATGTTCGGTAGTTTACGTAATAATATCGGAATCGCCCGAAACTCGACTGGTCCCATCAAACTCCCCACAGTGATTACTTCCCTTGACAGTACATTATATCACTGCCACCAGCAATGTTTTTCGCCCAAATACAGGCGGATAGTTTTTTTTTAAATTATATTTTTTTCTGGACTTATTTCCTCAAAATATAGTATATTTTCTTTAAAAATATTAAATAATCATAATTAGAAATATTAATTTATCATATTAAAAAAAGGTAACTTAAAATATGAAATTATGAAAGTACAATTTCACCGTACTGTACAGAATACAACGTACTATACATACAGAAAACTAAACACATCACGTGATACTCTATCGTCACGTGATCCTTGCTGGAGGCAGAGATTAAAGTAGCAAAGCGTGACGTAATCGCTGTGAGGAGATTGTGGTCCCATCTCCATTCGGGCAATTAGCATGCATAAAATAGAAAGCAGGGAAATTTCAAACCGGAAATACATTTGCAAACAATACTGGCTTGCCATCACATACTTAAACTTAGACTACGAAGCTCTGTAAAATACGGAGTTCGCCGATTTGCAATACACATCACTTTTGATGTTGTTCGGTAGTTTACGTAATAATATCGAAATCGACCGAAACTTGACTGGTTCCCATCTCCATTCGGGCAATTAGCATGCATAAAACAGAAAGCAGGGACATTTCAAGTGTGTCTCAACCAAAGGAATATCTTTCCAAAACAATACTGGCTTGCCGTTCACGGCAAGCCAAAAAGGACGGACGAAATAGCGAATTTAAATGAAATAATTATTTTCTAAATGTAAATGTAACATGTAACATCTTCAAAACATGTTTTTCTCCGCTAGATATGTGTGCATATTCGAGATACCTCTATTTATTAGACATATATTTAATTATACTTCGTATGTGGGTCGTAATAATATATCGCATGTGGGTCTTTGATTAAAAGATACTTTTAATTATTTCGTTGGCATTTAGCACCGATGTGTACTTCAGAGACACCATTAGTAAACGGGTCAGCACCTATTCCCGACTCACAGATTACGGCATCAAGCGAGTATTCTGCTTTACATGGACCTCGTCAGGCTCGGCTGCACAACACAGTAGGGAAAGGAGCGTGGTGTCCATCCGATCAGGAGAAAACAGCCCCAATATTAAACATGTATATACAGGTCAGTGTAAGAAGCAGTGAAGTTAACATACATGTAATTCCAATGGCACGCTTTTCTGGGCTGAGATGTTATTATAATTTGTCATTGATAAATAATATTATTATTGTTTTGTTCTGATTGTAATATATTTAGATCCGTCTTACGGACTTGTATTCCGACGGACAGGGGTTCTAAACCAATTGGGAGCTGCAACTTTTCTCATTGCCGATTAAAAACCAGACAACGTGCTTAAACATCGTTTCGTGTCGACTTGTTTCAGGTTCGATTCATGAACGTTAGCAGAGTGGTTGAAATCCAAACACAAGGTCGGTTCGATTATGATCATTGGGTGATGTCCTTCCGCATTGAGTATAGTCAAGATTGTGCAACATTCTACAACCTGTTGGATATCAATAATGACAACATAGTAAGAAGTTTTCTATTCGACTTATAATTAAACTAGTGACATGTTTTTCTGCGCTTAACTATGTTTTGTGCATGGAATTGTCATTGTCATGTATTTTTCTTACCAGACATTTACCGGAAACACTGACCGAAATACTGTTGTGGTGAACCGACTTCCGACACCAGTGACCGCACTTTGTATCCGCCTGTTCCCGCTGAACTGGAATGCCCACCCGTGTTTGCGAATGGACGTTCTGGGATGAGTTGCTGAGTAGTCACTGCTAAGCGTTCGCCCCTCAAATCTGCAGCAAGCTAGATTTCAATCTTCGTTGAACAAAATCATGAATTAATGACACATATAATAAGTCTACGCAAAACATTAAATTGTGGTTATATTAAACTGATGAAAGGGAAATCCCCATTG
>Ga0224511_10001720_pt1 | contig 13714 bp, 9 predicted proteins | sample SF_May12_sed_USG_2_FD_169988 | JGI IMG/M metagenome (GOLD analysis project Ga0224511, IMG submission 169988) | Sediment microbial communities from San Francisco Bay, California, United States - SF_May12_sed_USGS_8_1 | ecosystem: Environmental > Aquatic > Marine > Sediment | place: USA...
GTCACAAATCATCTACGGGCAACGAACGGCGTCTATTTTACCCATAAACTTACGATTCTTTGTTTAGACATCGTACGGTAACCGGCGAAGTCTAGGTACTATTTAAAGTTACTTTTCCACACATCGGTCAGACACCGGGCAATTTGTGTAAAATTGAAGCGTCCGATTTTAACGGCGACCATAAGGGCACTGTACAATACGGTGTTTTAAAAGAGCCAGGAGCTTCCAAAATTCCGTAAACGAATCGGCAAATGCCCGTCCGGGCACCGGGCGATGTTTATGAGTCAAACTGCCACCGGTCTAGAAGTGACATTGTTTTTCATAACATATAGCAGCTACATGCATGTTTTTCTCATTTCACTTCATGAGAATATGGATATAAATACAAAATTGTTAATTTCGCTTGAGACTTTGCGGATGAATAAGATGCCACTAGCAAGCGTTTTTGCAGTTTCTACAATATTGAGTGAGTGTGGAGGTAATAGAAACAAACGAAATGTCTGGATAAAACCAGAGTCAGCGTCTGACGTAGTCTTTCTGTTGTTGACAACCTGTTGCTTTGGAGGCATGCTGGCGAATGATGATCTGGATGTACACATCAATGCACGTGAAAATGTGTTGCATACTTGTTAAAATCGGCCGATGTTATTATATACAGACGCCGACCGACGCCCGTACGACTTATGACTACGCACGGAAAAAAAATGAAAATCCCCCGGTGCCCGGGCAGTTTTATTTGAGACCAAAGCATAAATAATTTAGCATGATTATCATCAAGTCAAAATGCTTAAAAACAATACAATGTAATAAATAATTAGCGCTTACTTGACATATTTTGTATCCGTGCTTACTTTGGAGATTTAAATTGAAGAATATACATTTCTCATAACGTTGCAGTGAAAGTCGATTCTAATTTGCCTTATATGTAAAACTCGTGTTGAGTTACGCTTTTAAAAGTTCTTTTGTTCAATGAACAATACATTATTGACTTAAGAAGAAAGAAACTAACAAAATGGTCGTTTCTCTTTAAATACCATGAAATTACTTGTTTACATATTTTGTAATTCGACCTTTACTTATTGCTAAACAGTTGCCTTTTGGTTGCCATTGTAATATCATTGGTGTATTAATAATCATAAACTGGTGGTGAAAATTACATTTATAATTATGTGAATGTGTCAAGAGTATGGCATGCATGTTTACACCAGAACTAGACAATAAAGACATCTTACCGAAATATCAGTTTTTAAATCAATGTCATTGTTTAATATTGAAACATATCTTACAGATTAGCTAATTAAAAGGTAATTCTTGACGCAACGCTATTTTCACATTTTGTAATGACATTTGCGTGTCACTCTTGCTACGATAAAATGTGTATGTAAATGTGTTATCTCCCTTACATTGATAATTTCCAGAGCCTTTAAAAACCTTCGTTTACCATACATTTGAGTTATTACAGTATTTTTAATAAGAAACAACAACATTCATCGCTAAATACAGATATAGAAATTTGTATTTGAATAAGAAGTAGAGGCAACGAAAATGTACATAATGGTTGTCTTTATTAGTTTATATGTCGTCTAACTTTGGAATTAAAATGTTTTATGTGGTTTAGCGATTTGCTCATAACTCTTCTTGCTTCAAAGACCATAACGAGCGTATTATCTCCCCTAATATAACTGGCCTACAATAGCGACATAATAGTGTTAAATGCATTTTCATGTTCCTTCCATATTTGAATTAAATTTGGTTGGAATTTTAATTACCAAATAACTAACTGCTGAATATTTAATCAACAAAAAGAGCGTTGATTCAGTCCAGGACCGGTACTCTATTGTGAATGTTGGTTACAATTAGTTTATTTAAGGCGACCACACTCCATCAATGCTACTGAGGTGGACACCTCGTGGTCATCTACCGAGGCAGGACGGTGGTCATCCTAGTGGCCGGAGGTTAAATGACCACAGGATCGCACAGTGACCATCCCTACCCTATTGCGCTAATACAGCTTCCCGCCTGCTCGTATCGTGTTTTCTAATTACATAAATCTTCAATATTACATAAACGAGATTTCAGGTTTAAATTATAAATCTTTGTATTTGCGCTTTACACCGTAGAACAAAGGTGTAACAAAACATGTGGGTTGGGTCGCTATGATTTCATATCAAATTTGCCAATAATATCTTCCATTATCATTCATGTATGTACGATTGAACAAACTTAACCATTACCAAAGTCCATGTCCTATTATTAGTTAAAATGTTAGCGTGCATGTGTCATTAAACTTTCTAATAGAACGAACGTTCCGCACTAGGCATTGCTTATGAAATAATTATTGTTGCCAAAATATACAATTACTAACTAGCAAGACAAATAACAATTGGTCGATGACCCTTATACTTTCCGAGAGAATTACAGGCGGAAAGTAAAAAGCGGATATAATACGTGCTTCGTAGTTAAGAGGTTGTAAACAGTATTGAAACTACAAATTGTTAAAATCAAAGTCGATTTCGACAGTGTGCCAGTTTATACAAGACGTGCCTCGACATATTGAACCAATTTCAATAGAGGCCAACTAACATTCAAACAGCTTTTCAATTAAAACTTGTTATTAAAACGTTTCCCAAGTGTGGTAGAGTTACGGTTTAAGACCCAGAGCGGCATTTTGGTGATAAAAAGTTCTGTGTAGATCCAATCTACTGGAGGTGTCGGTTTAGGGAGCGGATCACGCCGGGAGTGACGGGCTCTAATGTGGCGAGGGACGCTGATGAAAATCTGAGCAGTGTGCTGAACCGTACACAAAACCTTTTGGGGTCAATTTTCATCTTGCTGAATGATACAATCGTAACATCGGATTCACCGTAATTATTCCGCATGATGAGCTGTTGGTTAAACCAGGGAAACCCAGGACTGCCGCTACCGTGAACAAAAATGTGATATTTACAATACGGTGAATAAACCTGATAACAGTACACCGGGACACGAAAATGAAAATCTAGCTGATCGCCGATGTTTTGTTTAGGATAAATATACGAGAGGGACTATTATATCAGGTGAACTCGTGCTGTATGGACTATCTAGGAAGTTTCGTATAAACATTATAGGTTTCTATGCGTCATAGCATAGAGGAAGTAGGATTTTAATTGATTCCAATTAACGTTTAATAGAGGCCTCTACTGTGGATGGGAATACATTGTAACAGGAAGACGGAACTCTGCTGTGGCCGGCACAAGTAGGGACGCTAGTTCATAGATTTGTATCTACATGTGATTATATGTTCTGACTGCATATACATGAGTGTGTTGGGACCTTATCAAGAAATCTTGCCCATACCGGTAACATAGATTTGTTTTAAGTAAGCGTACGGTATATATTAAATAATATACTAGTATTAGGACGATTTATTGGCAGTGAAAAAGGAAACACTTGAGACAACCGGTGACTTTATGTGATAGTGTTTTCAAACATTTATTGCAGAATTGTGATATAGAGCTCTTGGATATTGTGGACACTAGAATACCAGGATGGGTGGTCTGGCGTCAAAGTTGAGCAAAGTGTTCGCGTCGTTCAAGAACTGCCCGGCCCGGATCGCCATGATTGGGCTGGACGGAGCAGGTACGTGTAGTTACAGGGTTCCGGGTAGGGGTTGGCTTGTTAAACTTAAACAAATCTCAGCTTCGTTACTTAAAGATGTGTTGAAATCAACGTAAGAGATTGTTAGAATGTACATATACGTGTATTCGTCGTATGCTAACAGTATTGTGGAAATACAATGTTAATTTATTAGTGTACCCTGATTTATGCACCGAAACTTATTTTCCGCTTTCCGTGCTTAGTTTGGTGGACAGAAAAACAACAAGGAACATTGATTTTGCATGACTTGGACTGTTAAGCCACAACAGAATGAAACTGTATATTTTATCAATTACTATTTTTAATTTAATGAATACCTATGAACAACGTCTAAGCAGAGGATGGTTATTAAGTCAATTGTTAAGTTATAATTTTCGCCTGGCTTTACAAACGATAATGTTTAGTCTGTCTTTACCGCACCATTCTCCGTGAGAGAGGAATGTCCATTGAGTTATGTATGTTGACACATTGACTAAGTAAATACGTCTGCATGGGACAAACGCATCTCTTGACAATGTACATTACGAACGTGTCAACATTTCTTAAATGCTTATGTATATTAGTATCCCCTCTAGTTAGAAACGCCTGCTTTATTCAAATAAGTATTTGTAATACCGGTATGTTGCATACCTTCAATGTTTATGTTTATTAGCTTTGTCCCTTGTTTGAAACGCATAGTTAATTCAAATAAATAGTGAAATACAATGTTGCATAATAGGAGAGCATTAATTCACAAGATTCGCTTTATTTCACAACAAAACGTCTGACATACAGTGTATCATCGTAATTACTAAAGTGTTCGCGTTTACTCATCAAACTTAAGATAAACAAGATTCTTTTCTCAGCGAGAGGAGTGATTAGTCAGCCAAGTGATGGCAATGTGGCAATAAGTCTGTGCAACATTGGGAAACGATCAAACATTGTTGATGTATCAAGAACGGTTAGGTAGAGAGAAAAAACGTAGTTGCTGATAAACGCGATCATTGTTAGCTTTCTACTGATAAGCGCAGGGTTTTACTGTTTGAATGGTCTATTGCCGCGGCGTTTCCTACACGTTTGTTTAAAGAGGTCGCAGTATTGTGCTGATAACATTCATATACACTACCTTTTTTCCAATCACTGTATAAATGGGTGTCTACTTCAAAATTTAATATAAATGTAAAAAATGGCAAACACCCTGATCATTAACAGATTCGTCCCCCTAACCAACCAACACCTAAATTTCAAGTAGGCATAAGCAATAATACTTAGTAAGAGAACGGTGCAAAACATAAGCATAACACGATCCTTGTTTTATGTGCCTGTTTTCTGGTATTTATTTCCCACCGATGCACGATCGCTGCATTCCCCCGTGCGCACGTGACCTGGTTATCACCCGGGACGCGTGTTGCGCGTGCGACGCTCGTGCTAATGCGATCACATCTTTACACGCGATAACAAACCCAGCACGCGATCATTGGCACATCATTGGCACATATGATCTATTAAAAAGTGATCATATCTCAAACAATGCTGGGCTCATCCCAGCAACAAGGCTGCGTTCTTGTTCATTTAGCAAACATTCTTTGTGCTGCATCTCGCTTCGACTCAACACACAAACGTTACCATGGCGATTTTCAATTACATTTTATTTCGTGTTTATAATTTGTTTACGATTTCTTGTTTGTAACTGTTAACAGCCTTAAGTGCCTCATCAATGAAAGGAAACACGTAACTTGTAACTCAAACGCCCTCTCTATTTTACATATTGAGGTAAAGTGAATCACGATAAATCACAAAACTATGTGTACATGTATAACCATTCTGTTCTTCTGTTTAATTTGTTTTTACTGATTGACTGTTTACTAGATAACAGACAGGAAGACCCCGTCTGTTTTAGGGCCCGACCTGCACGCTACGTTGGCTATGTCACACGTACATGTATCTTGCTAATATTTGCATGTATTCAATATTTATATATGTTCAGTTTCACGGTAATAATGTATAACATAATGAGGCACGCTAAACGTCCTCTAAGTGGACATTTCCCACCCTTGTCATTAACCGCGACCCTCCCATATAGTTTTAATGATTATATAACCAACAATTGTAATAGTCACTTCAGTTTTCACGCGCATGATAGTTCTAAAATATGTTTTACCCATCCTTGTAATAAATACATGCATGTATTCCTTGAAACTTTCCTTACACAATAGTATTAAGCCTATTTACATTATTTAATGTTGAGTCAGTCGTTTATTACTTGAGACTCTACTGTTGTTATTGAACTTCGTTATGCATGAATCAGTATTAAATAAATGTCAACATGTATAATTATGTAATAAGTCCTACTTGTTAACGTTTATTGTGTACGTTTCGACAACATTACGTACTAGTCTGATCTGTAGATTACCCTCAGGAATAAATGGAAGAGTACTGAATACATGCATATTTGTTTTTTACTTAAATGTCCAGACAAGAATATTAGTTTAAAGTAGTTTGAAAATAATATAACAAAACCAAATTCAACCTAAGTAACACAATGAAGAATAGGTGTAATCTTACAATATTAATGTCATTATTTTGATATTGCAATTACATTATGTATACATCATTTGTCATTAACGTGCAATAACTAAATGCGTACATTGAAAATGTTCATCGATGCTTTACGAAATAATGAGATTAAACAGATATTGATACCATTATAAATATTGTTATAAATGAATCATACAATGATTTGTGTTTATGGAACCAATCCTAAGCGCCATAAGAGGTCTGCAAATAGCTTTCTTCTGAATTATGAGGTCAGTTAATTGTGCGGCACTTAGCGGGATTAGAAAATCAATCACTTATCTTAGATTGATCGACCAGAAGTCTAAAATGAGATAAAGATCGATTTCCGATTTCTTGTTAAAATTTATCAAATACATGTAGGTATATTTTTATCATTCACATTGTGGTATGTGCGTTTATTTGTATTATATACTTATGTGTAAATATAATTTATAGTGTATAGTTTTATCTTAAAATAAAATAAATAAAACATCAGTAAACCAGATATTTATCCTGGACACGAAAACACATTTCTATCAATACAATAGAGCGAACGTGGCGTATGTTTAAAGAAGACTTGTCTGACTCATATCCGCTTTTAAACTAAGCATTTTGATATTCATTCAGATTTTGTATAAAAATAAAAGTTTCACACGCTTTGTTCTCCTTTTTATTTTTGGATCATGCATACAGTCTAAAGGGAAACTCCCATTCTATTTTCTCATATATTTAAAGAATCACAGTGCTACTACATTTGTAGGATGCAAATATTAGCATTCCCCTTGCAACATACTATCCGGGATAGTGCATTTTTCTATCTTTCAAACATTTTATATACTTGTAGGCCATTCATACATGTATCGTTCTGTGATATGAGTCCCTGGCAAAATTCAGTATGCTTTTCTTATGTGTATTGCCATGATGCATGCTGTGCACGTACTAGTATAATGTTGTGACAATACATGTAATTATGGCTGATAAATATATTATTTAAAGTTATATTCAGTTATTGTATGTGTTTTAGGGATGTAAAATATTAACCGGTTAACCGGTAAACCTGAATGATCTATATTAAACGGTCTTTCATTACCATTGATGAACAGATTCAATAAAACCGAGGATGCTATTTTCCCCATGCAAGCTATGGTTCTTGTGGTCGTTCTCTTGTTCTCAGATCAATGTACCCGTGTTGCAGGTAAAACGACGATCCTGTACCGGTTTAAACTGAACGAGACGATCAACACCGTGCCGACCATCGGCTTCAATGTGGAGACGCTCACTCCCACCAAGGGCCTCGAACTCACCGTCTGGGACATGGGCGGCCAGGAACGCATGAGGCCCCTCTGGCGCATGTACCTCCGGGGAACAGACGGTATGTGGCCGACTTTTACACCGATCGTAACTACTCGGCCATTTCCGTAAACTGAGAACACGTGATTTCGCGATCGTAACAACTCGGCCATTTCCGTACTTTCGGAAAATAAGAAATCACCGAGGGGTTCCGATTGGTGATTTCGTTGGATAAACCAGAACGTGTTCTGAGTGCCCTTACACACAGTTCTGCCTCTCACTCTCTGTATAACTTTTCATTTACAGTGTACCGTATGTTTGGTTTGAAGGCTCTGTTATATTGTTGCATAAACATTTGGGTTTTCAACGTAGGTGGCGGTTAGATTAGACCCGGAACCATCAGAAACAGAATAAGGTTGCCAAGGTTCTCCCCCAATAAATATTCAAGTAGTATAATAACTTGATCAGAAAACGTCTTTGTTACTTGCAAATTGCACAAATAGTTATATGTAAATTATTAACTACAGCTATTCGGCTGAACGCGTTTAATTACGAATGTAATTACAAAATTAGTAGGTAAAACACTCAACTGATTATTGATATCAATATTTAATTGAACTAATTGAACGGTTCATAAGTTTAAACATCAAAGGGCGCCTATTTTCTTATATTTCATACTATCAGTAAAAAAATCTTCACCACTCGACAGCGTCTTCTTATCTTCATTTACTAAGTACATCGTTCGATTCCAACACTTATTGGTCATAACTGGCCTTTACACATTTGGGCATGGGTATTAAGTAAAGTTGACAAGTATTTATTTTGTCAATTAAAATAACAATATTATACTAATATGAAACTAATTAATAATCTCCTATTTCACAAAACGTGTAGTTGGGAAATCGAAGTCTTAAATTTCATACGATACATTCATTTAACTATCTGTATCATATTACTACCGTGATAGATTAAAAGGTTAATGGTATCTATTGTGTTCTGTAGTGTCACGAAAACCCTAGTATAACGACTTCTAAAATGTAAAATAGTTAAACATGTTTAAAAACTTAAGATCTTAGGTATTGCCTGTTTTTGTGAGTTTTGTATTTATGTTTTGCTGCGCAAACACCTACGTAGTCACTCAAAAATAATGTTTTACTTAAAGCGCTCTGCGTTGGTGTTACCAATACGTTTACATGTAGTATTTCTTCACGAACTGATATGCATAACATATAATCTACGTGTTTTGGCCTAAAACTGAAATGCTAATTTACTGATATGCCTTCGATTGTTTGGCAATCGTTTCAATACTACGTCCCCTTTTCTTAGGAAGAGCGTTGCAACGGTTTCTTTAAAACACGTGTTTGTTCATGAATATAATTATAGAACAGAAAAGAACAGAACAGAACATATTTTATTTCACGTAAACTAATTATAAATATTTCATACTGTTGCCTTAAATATAATCTCAGCTTGTGGCCTTTGTGTATATTGCTAATGATGGGTGCACAACGGAGGTGTTATGCTTGTGATACGGGACGATTCGAGTATGGTGAGGGCTTTAAGAAACACTCGCCCTCACCTGAGCCACAGGGTCCACCTACATTAAATGTTAATGATAGGATCGCTATCTACAACTCCGCATTTCTGTTTCGCACTTTTTCAAATAGCTTTTATATATTATTTATTCGATCAGGCTTACGGACGTGATAATGAGGGTGTAATATCCGTTTTAGCATATAATTTCCTTAAGGTCATTCTTGCTTCTTAAACATGTTTTCATATATAAAACCGTTGTATGTGTAATTGCCTATTTTAGGGGTGATGTTCGTAGTCGACTGCGCAGACCGAGAGCGCATACCGGAAGCACGCGAGGAGCTTCTCCGCCTGCTCGAATCACCGGAAATGAGGAACGTTCCCTTGGTCGTTATCGCCAACAAACAGGATTTGCCTGGTAAGTTGAGGTCTGGATTCTACATTTACCAACAAACACACGAGATTGAAAAAAATCATAACTGAAACTGTTACTAATAATAATATGATTGAGGCCATGTTAACTGGTAAGGCACAATAGTTCCCGCCGCTCGTCTAAGTTTGATTAACGGTCGGTACACTGTCCGCATTTTCTCAAAAGAATACTAACTTACTGTTGCTGTTTCTTATTGCGTGGTTAACACTCAATATCAAATAACAAACACGTTTTTCTTCCGGATTGTCATGCTATGTTTGTTTGGACATTCTAAATTAAGTTAATTGTTTCCTGTTGCACAGGTGCAGTGAACGCGCGTGATTTAACAAAGAGACTGCAGCTCCCACAGATGTCTTCCCGCTCGTGGGTCATTCACAGCGCATGCGCGACCACGGGAGAGGGCATATGCGAGTCAATGGAGTCGCTCGCAAAACTCGTTAAAGAATTCAAGTCGAAGAACAAATGAACAATTCTGAAATAGCGTACATCCTTTTGTTGGCTGCTTAGGCCGATCTCATGTGCCAGTAGTGCCGAAGGACAACGATTCCGGCCTGTCGGAAATCCCCGACGACACGCGAAGCTCTCCCCGGAAACGCCCGACAACAGGCTCCGCCGTACGTCATGTTGCGGGCTTGTACGGTCTGTGTTAGAGCTGGCGACCTCGTTCTAGTCAAACCGTCTTATGTGACCTTACGTACAGTGTATCACTGAGACAGTGCTGTGTGTTTTGTTACGCTGACTTTGCCAAAAGGAAACCAGCAAAATTATGTGTTTAAACTTATTTTCCTTCATCTACGCTTTTAGTTAAACTTTTAATAATATAAATTAAGTGACAAGTGCTGCATATTTAATTGAAGTCCACATTTCTCCATAAACATGGCTTTAAGTCAGTGGACATATTTGATCAGTATCTTTTCTATGATTGCCTATTTATTAAAACATGAACGTGCAGATAGTGCAAATAAACAGTGACAGTTGTATATTTGGTTATCTTTTTCGATTGTTTATATCGATTGTTGACTATCGATAAAAAATCATATATTGCAATAAAAATGGTCAGATATAATGTCAATTAAAGGGAGCGAATTCATTTTTAGCAGAGAAAAACTACACGACGCTTGTCTCCCTTGCATATCATAAACCACAATTATAGAGTTTAGAGTTAATTTCAAAATACATATAACTATAAGTCAGGTGTACACAATATATACAACAAAATACATAATTTTACATATACAGTACAAATATCAGAACACAAAAAAATAATTACGTGGATTGTCTTGTGGTCAAGTAATTCTACATATTTTAAGGTAACTCCATCAAATTGACTTATACAACCAGGGCTCTCTATTAATAGAGAGCCCTGATACAACATACATAAAATTAAATGTATAAATGCATAGTATATATCGCAATAATAACAATCAGTTATCTTTTTCAATTGTTTTAATCGATTGTTGACTATCGATAAAAACTTTCATATAATAATATATTGCAATAGAAATGATCAGATATGTCAATTAAAGGGAGCGAATTCATTTTTAGCAAAAAAGCTACACTTCGCTTGTCTCCCTTGCATATCTTAAATCACTTAATTATACATGTATATATATTTCTGTTGAATCAGTCATAAAATACTTGAAACAATTGAGTTGAATCTTAAGCATTATATAACTGCTTCTATCTTTAAATGACTTCAATGCCTGCTTGAGCAGGTAGTTTTGTCGTTTTATTGTCCTTATATGTCAGTCGATTGGCTTTTTCTCCACGTAAGACACAACAATCACTGATGAAGACCGAAGTTGTTTTGTTGTTATAGAATCACCCGACCTGACCTTTAAAACCCTGGAAACGACAAAAAATAATATTTAAATCAGTATGCGATTTAACTGGGGCTATTATACATGTACGTATACCAAAACAGAAAAAGAAGGATTTATAAAGCATTGAAGTCTATGTATTTTAAGTTTTAAGGGTGTTCAGTAAAAGTTTAGGAAAGCTCTTGTAATGATCATGCAGTACTCACGCGAGTAAACCTAGGGTGACGAGGTTAAGGCCAGACATGAGGAAGAACACAACCCCGGCCATGGTCGATACGGTAGCCTGGTAGACGGCATTAGCTATGACGTTTGACGTCGTAAAACAAAATGCGTCAACCGTAGATATACCGGCTGACAAGGCACCTGGAAATTGGAACTGTAATTATTAGGGCTGTGTCGATATATCGATAAACAGATTTATACCGGATTTTTGCAGTACGATACGGTTATCGGTCTCGCGGCGTATCGATACAAAGGGAAGCAACTCAAACTTAAAATTTGAAAAATAGTCATCTGGGTATACTGTTGTTGTTTTTACAGTTTCAAACATGTTTTACATTTACCCCCGCCTTAGAAGTGAGTTCCTGTAACTTCCTGACCTTTCTTTTGATGTTTTGGTTTAAAAATGATGAATCATTAAATTGTATTAAAAGTATTAATGTTGTTTTATTATGACATTATTTCCCCCTACATTGATTATAACAAGGATTTTAAAAACTAAGTTAATTTAAATTCTTAATGTCCCCAATTGTTTCCCTTTGTATCGTATCGTCAATTGATACGTATTGCGTATTGCTTTGTGCGTATCGCAATACGTATCGTATCGGGGTTTTTTCCGTATCGACCCAGCCCTAATAATTATACAACAGATATGTTGTTTTGCCTTTAATGATTCCAGAATGTCGATTTTTTTAAAGATACGCCAACAAATGAAAGACAGGTTTACATTATAATTAATGATAAGAATGGAATCTCGACCTACCCTGCCTGTCGAAGGGCGTCATTCTGGACATGATTCCCCGGATCATAGGTACTGTGATGAGGCCAAGGGCTCCAACTACCGTCACTGCAATCATACCAGCACATCACAATCTTAATCATTATCGTTAGTGACTTTCTTACTCACTATTATTAACAACACTGACCATAGCAACGACATCAGCAGCAGCAGCAGCAGCAGCAGCAGCAAAAGCAGCAGCGGCAACAACAACAACAACAGCAACGACAATAACAGCAACAACAACATAAGCAGCAACAGCAACAGCAGAAACATCATTATCATCATCGTCAGCAGCATCAGTAGCAGCATCAATAAAAATATTAACAACAATAACAGCAACAAAATATCACAACGATATAAGACAACAATATAAAACAACAACTGTAATCAACTACTATGACATACACAACAAACAACCCTTTGTAACCTACCCATATACATCATGACGTCATTCTTTGAAAATCCTTCGAGGACGAAACTGGCGGCATATGATATGCACCCAAGCAAGGCAATGTTAATGTCCTCGACATTAAAACGCTTCAGGAAGACGACGAAGATCATGCCAAATGCCTGTTGTAACACGACTCGTAGAAACACAAACAGTCCCAGCTTGGACGGTGTCCAGCAGAGCGGTGCATTCATCTGGAACAGCATTTCCACGCTGTTGCGGCCTATTAGGTCGAACATTGTACAGTAGAGGGCGATGATGGCCACGATGTACTTCCATCGGTTGCCATAGTTCCACGAGGCGAAATAGAACCCCAACGCGTTCTTCAGCGTCGAGCACCGTGTTGAAGTAATCACACGTTTGTCTTTTGGGTAAGATTCTGGTAGAATGAAGATAGTGATAAGCATAGCGGCTGCTATAGCTGCAAGACCAATTATCAACGGTTTGTTGAAACCAGCGGATTGCATATAAAACCCGATGGCGAAGGTTGGAACCGAATTTCCAAGGCCGAAAGCGACTTCGTTTGCAAGAATTCCAAGGGATCTATTTTTCCGACTGGTTATGTCGGCAACGTATGAATAACTTGCCAGCAAATAACAATGCAAGGAACCCGAAATTCCTTCAAATGCGAAACCGATGGCGAATAGTTCCAGGTCCATGTGTGTATAGGAGCCGATCAGACAAACAAGCGTCCGAATGAAGCTGCCTGACATGGTAACCAGCATGAGGAACTTCCGGCCGAACATGTCAGTGTACGAGCCCGAAAACAGGCTTGTTACCATTGCTGGCACTCCGATCACCACGCTGAACAGTACGTTGTAGTAGGTTGCCTTTTTCTGCACCTCCGCCATTAAATGACTTGCCTCACTGCTGGAATTGGTGTCACAGTACGAGACAGCTCCCTCGAACGTGACGTTAGCGAGCATATCGGCCTGCACTCGACGGTAGATGTACTGTGTCATGACGAAAAGGCCCATATGCGTCCCTGTGAAGTAGAGGAAACTAACGACCCCTACGAG
>Ga0224511_10001721_pt1 | contig 13713 bp, 8 predicted proteins | sample SF_May12_sed_USG_2_FD_169988 | JGI IMG/M metagenome (GOLD analysis project Ga0224511, IMG submission 169988) | Sediment microbial communities from San Francisco Bay, California, United States - SF_May12_sed_USGS_8_1 | ecosystem: Environmental > Aquatic > Marine > Sediment | place: USA...
TTTCCATACATCGCACCTTACGAGAACTGCCGGTTCACAATGCGCATACAATTGTGAATTCAACTGATGCACACGGTATTTGAAATATCATCATATCATTTATTCTTATGATCATAAAAATGCTATTTAAATGATGCTATATATATTTGTATCTTATGGAATCAGTTTAAAACGGTGCCATGTATCAATGCTGCTGTTGCAAGAAACCTAATACATTATAATAGTAAATATGTCACCTTATATTGTCGTTATAAATTATACTTCGTTCGAGCTGTAAATAAAGATGACCCTGATAACAATGTATAGAAGAAGGCAATTTTGTGTGAGAAATGACTTATACGGGCACAGCTACACAACATATATCAATGAGAAGCCTTAGTGATGAAGATATATGGTAATCCAGGCCTACGTTCCAAAAACAGAACGATGCTACAGTGTAGCATTGAACTTGTGTTCTTTATTTGCATTTTTACATAGTAGACACACTAAATAATGTAAGGTCATTGTCTATAATTTGACACTTAAATCAAACAGTTACACAATTTGAAATGCTAGCCGTAGGTTATGTTTTTAGCTAATTTTATTTAAATATTTAAAGATATTTTATATTTATGGTTAAAAAGATTTAACGTAGTAAGAGATTGTTTTCTTACTAATTCTACTTTCAATATTCAAATGAAACATGACTGTGAAATGCAACAGTCTACAGTTTCAGAATTTCAAAGTGACTTAACACCAAATACATTTTATGCTATGTTATTAATTTCTCGGATCATATATTTTATCTTATAAACTATTGGTAATTTTGTTTTAAGACGCAACGTTATGAAATTAAAAGTAATGTAAAGTAATAGCTATTTAAAATCAATAAAACGATTTATTACATACGCAAATATGTTTCCCTATATAATTCTATTGACCGCAACTGATCAATATTTTTCGATATCGTGTGTGTAAAGTTGCACGTGACATGATATCAGGTGTGTACAAAAATGAACTACTTTCGTTTTGTTATTGTTTACAATCATGACGTAACGCGCATGAATTTGAATTTTAATTTCGCATCTAGTTTGACGTTGCTTTTACACAATCAATCTTTATACTCCTGACGTCGCGCAATATTACTCCGCACCAGAACTCGTACATATCCAACCAATAACCTATAAGTACTAGTACTCTTAATATATTATTTCGTTTTACAGTAAGAACAAAGACGCTCGATTTTGTATTCTACTAGAATACTTTTGATTTCCGACCAGGACTTTTGTCTGAACATGTCTACAATTTATAAAGTTTTTGTTTACATTCCTATTCATACTGTAAAGAAGCTTCACATGCTGCAAATTGATTTATATTTATTATAATATTTATAATTTTAGAATAAAACATATTTCTGGTTACCGTGTAGCACATTATAATCACCATAATGACTATTGGACCGATCCCCTTGAGTATTATTATGTTTGATTAAATTAAACTGATGAAAGGGATAGCCCCCTGGAAGCCTAGCCTGCACGAAAAAACAGCATTACTGATCAGTAGCCATTATAAATGAACATAATTCTTTTTATTACTTAGGCATGTGTATGTGCAACACGCAGCTTAATATCGTGTACCACTTACAACCAAGAAAGATTTAAAAATGCTGGCTCATTTTAAGTCCGATTCTATTTCATTGAGGAAAACAGAAGATACATATTTGTACACCAAAGCACGGTACATACTATTAAATAGTTAATATACAACAGCTTGAGACAAACTTGTGTCACTTCTCAAAAATGAAATATATTTATATAGTAAACATTACAGGCTAAAATAACGTATATTGACTATCATAATACTATATGCAAATAACATAACCATTCAATTAAGAGGCTGTAATGGTACGTGTTTGTCTGTCGGCGATAATAGCAATTTGTCTGGAAGACACAAGTCATGTCTTACGTCATACAACAATGCGAGAATCAGCACGCTTCACTCGCTGCCCGTTATGTTGTTTCCAGACGCAACACCCCTGCAAACAAATGCATGTTTACACTGGGAATACCGCTGTGAATATCTCTTAGACTAATGCACATGTTATAAATGATCGTGTTCAAAAGATAGTCATCGATTGACGGCGATATCTTTTTAAATGACTTGGTCTGAACAATCGTGCTTCGCCCTTAATAACGTACATACGTTTTCGTTAGCAATATAAATACTTTTAATGTACATTCATGTATTTGAAGTGAATACTAGTAAATGGAGCGCTAATGGAGAGTCATATTAATTACAGTAAAATATATAGTCCGTATATTTTATCTGCATGTAATCGGCAAAAGAACATTGATGGCCCAGATAACACGAGTTAGTCACGGACACTTTCTAATAAAAAATTCTCTCTTGGGACACAGCAAAATATATCTCATAAATCATCTCTCAGTATGATATACAGGTATGAACTTGTAGTCATACCAATTGATGCTAGCCACAAAATATTTGATGTTATGAAATGTAATGGGTTACTTTCAGTTTATTGTTGAAACATCTTTTTGAAAATTGAACCCCTAGTTAAGAATACTGTTGTAGTTTCCCTGCTTATTGTGGTCCGTCTTACAACTCTTGTACAATAAGTATATGTTATTTTGAGTACATTTGTTGTTATCGGACAATACTTAGTTCTATTAAATATTGAGAAACTCAGTTATAACATATACAAAAAATGTATGACTTGCAAAGCTTTCGCGTATTGTATTCATATCACATTGCTTGTAAATTCCATGGGGAAAATTCGTTCACAGTTCATCATCTCTTAAACATTAACAAAAAAAGCTGTTTTGAATAAACATGCTACTAATTTTTAAGGAAACGGAGCACATTTTTCCACAACGCTTCCCTGTTTGGTCATTATATTTATAATGTTCTGGTACGTTTTGGTTAAATGGCTCATTAAAACGAATATGTACTTTGTATATTAAAAAGCAAGACAAATACTTTTAGGATACGCTACGAATTATTAATACCGTCTAATGTATGCTGTTTTATCATGCATAACCTATTATATGAAGCACGCCAAATGAAGCAAATTACATTTTACTTCAGTTTGGCAAAACTATGTTTTATTTATACGTTCAGTCTCATTTTTCCAACCGTCAGCATGGGCGCTAACGTTTTGTGATGTTAGTTATGCTGTTTTCAAACCGTTAAAATGCGTTTTCAGAAATAGTTAATTTTTTACCTGTGTTTCATAATTACAAAATGACCAAATGACCATGGTAAAACAATCACAGCAAGAACCTTTACTCTGTATATGTAGGAGGCAAATCCCTTTAAATGTACCATAACGATGGTAGAACAATTCCAAACGCGATGTCAGAAAGCTTTGAGCTTTGAAACAGAGAGCCGGCTTATGCCATTTGGCTTAGAGAACTGTTCTACTCAGTATCGTTAACTAGCGTTGTTTGATACTCGCAAGAAACCGTTACTGCAAAGAAGTAGATTATTGCTCTTAGTTTCGAGAAAATGATGAAACCATTATGCATATCTGCCAAATAATCACCTGCTGAACATCAAATAGAATGGATTACTGTGCAGGATTGTGACAAACTTTATTTCGAGATATACACAATCAGACATATGGATTGATCAGGATATTATTTAATTACTTTGGAAAATAGCAACAGAAAAATACTGTGATTAAAGTGGCTTGTTATTAAGCAGGTAAAACGTTTGTTTAACGTATCTAACTTGATAAACTCGATGAAACATAAGTGTAAATAAAGATACGCATTTCTATTGGCTAACATAATTAATAAAAAAACTACATATTATTGTGATTTTATTGCAATTCGGTTATATACTATATAACAATCAAGAAAATAATTTAGATTTGTCAAAGTGTGTAATTTGGTAATGGATTATGTAATCGCATTAGGCGCCTTCTGTAATTATAGAAAATGATTCGATTATCGACAGGTTTATCTTGGTAAATTCATTTGACTGACAAGTGACTCAATATATGCGTCCGTATGTCAAACTGTCAAATAAAAACTAAATATCAATTAAACATTTTCTGCTGTAGATAGTGAGTTTCTTTCGTTATTTAACATTTACGTTTTCCGATTTAATAGTTTTAATTTTAGCTATCAGTATTAGATGAGATAGGAGTTTTTAATGTGTTTCTTTCGTTTCTGGTTACTCTAAACGCTGATATAATTATCATGTAATCGATCCGCGGGAAGCACCGTAGGTTTGCCATGAAACACGCTGCCCGCTACTTAGCCCGGGGTGACCAGGCCAGATGGTAGTCAGCTGTTGGAAGCTTGTTTTTTACCGTACAGGCACTTTGAAATGTGCTTAACACGTGTAAATGTAAACACAAGTCCCGGTTATTGCTAGCTATTTGCCAATTACATGTAGCATGCTTAGTGTAGAACAACTGTTGACCAATTATCACGGTCAGGTGCATCACATGCGGGGGAAATAAGACAGTCAGTAATTCATCTTCATTAATAAAGATTGATGAATTTATACACAGATACTAGATAGCTTTGTAAACTATGACCGCAACCGAAATAATTGTTTTCCAACACTCACATAAACGTGTCAACTTTCATATAAAACTCAACATGCACCAGCATTTAATATAATTTAACACGTCACGTGTAATATATACAATCGAAAATCTCAAACGGCAAACATAAAAAAATTATGACGTCTCAGATACATTTGTGTTTATTTTATTTTATTTATTATTTGCTTTGGATGTCTACAAAATTTCGGATTCCAGGAAAGATATATCTGCAAACACTTACACACACCACACTATTGGTTTACAGATAACCAGGTGCCATTCAATAAATAATCCTTGCTAATGGTGTGTAGTCCCATTTCTATAGCATATACGAACATAAGCCTCTCAGAACTCATGAACCCAACAATGCCTGATACTCTGGTCCTGTCGCGTTTATTGGCGTCGTACGCTGAAGGGTTCGAGGTAATGTTCGTCTCGGCCAAGTGTTATAACTACCAATTTACCAGTGTTATAGTATTGGGACAAGACTAGTAGACATTGTTTGTCTCTCCGGTTTAATTTTATTATTATTTCACGTTTTACATAAGACACAAAAGAAATTGAAAATATTATTGTAAAATGTATATGTGTTTTAATGGGACTAAAGCACAGACTTTTGGCTTGGAAAGTTCTAAATAGTTTAGACATGCATTAACACTTAGGTAAATCCTTTTCTGTCCCATGGACAAGAAAAGGATTTCCCCCCATATTGAAAGGTGTTCTGCAAAATATCTTGGTTTGTGCACAATTGTCTTTACACCTAAGACATGGTACCAGCTTTATCACGCAGTTATTTTTGGGGTACCTCAGATTTTTTTTCCATTGCTATGCCCACCCCGTGCTCTGGGGCTTTAAACACTTGATGTAGTGTTTGCAAATGTAGAACATTCTCGTACATTTCATTTCTGCACTTGTTTGAGTGGCAAGTCGGAATTTTATGTTGATTGTGAATGTGTGAGCACTTGCAATAAGACAGTTGCAGTACTCGAATTAAACAACAAAGTGGTTTACACGCCTATTAAACGTATTGCACTTAGTAAGTACACAGTATTTGGAGTTATTATTATTATTGCTTACTTACCTTAATTGTTTGATATCAAAGACTTTCAATCTAGAATTCACATATACGTATTATATAAAATAATTTTGTGACAAACAGTAGTTTAACTACTGTTAAAGTGTTTTACGCTTAAATATTCCTTCCTGTCAAAATTTAAATGTCGTATGTTAAAAAATAATGATAGGTCGAGACGCGTTAAATAGCTAATTATATAATGAAATGTTCCACTTCGTTGCATATTTACAAGGTACATATTATGTTTTGTATTTACACCGTACGTTTCGCCATATTATGTTGCTTGTATATATGTTTATATTGGCTAAAAGCATGCGTATGCTGGTTTGCCAAATAAAGAATGAATGAATGTTAAAAACAATGAAAAATAAATAGCCTTAACATTGCGAAAACTGTTGAGAAAAAGTGTCTGTATGTACGTGTTAATAATAAAAGGGGTAAGTGGATGTACTGCGCTTTCTTCAACAATACGTATTCTTCATTTTTGATGTGCATTTGTAACTGTTTACAAGAACAGTAAATCAGAAACTAAACAAATACATTTATACGAAATAATCGCAATGATCGTCTGCTACGATTTCACAACGATGCTTTTCGTTTGGCCTTTAACTTACACCTAAATTGTAAACGTACAGATAAGATGACACTTTAATTTAAGATATACCTCTTCGCCCGTTATAAGAAAGATAGTATAATTTTGTTGGATATACTTATTGGTTTACTTTACCGTCCTAATGAGACTAATAATGTAAGCAGTAACATTGAGGAACATACAGTAAATGATTTTTGGAAATATACTAAATATACTCATAATAACGATAATCATTCTTATCAACAAGAACTGATGAACAAATATAATATGAAATATATAAAAAATTTACATGGCTTTAACACACGATGCAGAACACGATGCAGAATATGTGCTAATCCCATGCTATCCTGCCGCAATGCATATTACGTTGAGCGATATATCCTATGCTATCTCAAGTACCACCGTGAATATTAAGTAGAAGACAAGTTTGGCTGTAAATCAACATCTTCTTGAATGTAGAGGAAGACTTCTTGTCGATAGTTATAGCACGGTAACGTTGAATCCACTAACGTGTGTTCCAGCATATACCTGGGATGTTATGACTGTCAAAACCCATCAGGTTCAGCTGCTTTTGTTGCTGTCTTTGTGCCTTGCATGTGAAAAATTATTTGTTTCCGCTAGCTTTATCTAAATCTGTGTGGCTGCTAATTGTTATCTTTATTGACATGATCAAACAAATTAGACCGCTTTTTGATACGAATGTTGCATGTTAAACTAAATAACCGCCTGGTTTCACTGCTGAAAGTATTTTTTGTTTCTAGTAGAAAATTTTCTAAATCGCGTGTAGCTTGATGCTACAATTTCCCGCAGATAAACGTTATCGGCGCATATATATCTAACGTTATTATTCTATACAAAAGTCGTATTATATGTAGGAAAATCGCACATAACATGTTGTATAAATGTTTGTGTGAGTGCTATTTTATGAAAGGTTATAAACTAAGTGCCATGGAGATAACGGCTAATATGTTCTTGTTTTGTGTTTTTAGCAACTGACGGTGCCGACAATCCGGGTTTAATATGAGAACAACTGTAACTGATGCTGCTGATTCTTCTGATTCGAGTTCGGAATATATTTTACTTTACAAAAGTGCAAAAAGAGGCAAACGTGAGCCTAAATCCGTATTGTCGTCGTTTAATACATCGACCGTGTATGGTGGATATCACAATAAACGCAATTAAGTAAAGTAACTGCAGTTTTTTAATAAGATTTGCTGAATATGCTTGCCGTCTGTGAATACTTTTAACAGTAACAGCCATTTTGTGATATTGTTACTCCCTCCTGGATTACCAACTTTGGATACCAGCAACACATGAAAACAACTTTTTTGTTAAATTTCGGATACCCTTTCTTTGTTACCAATCTGACACTAGAAAACCGCCTGTGAGTGTGAATTTTGCTGGATTACAAACTTCAGTGCCGTTAGTTCGGAAGTAACCATTCTAGTGTCTAAAGTTCAGGATTGACACACTGTGTCCCCGTCCCTGGTCGCGATAGATGACTGTGGTCTATGAAACACCCACTTTAAGTTGCTCGTGCTCGCGAGCTTAATCACGGTGTTACCCGGGACGCTCGCCACACAGTATGTGTGGAAATCTGGTAGGTACACTTAATTATGGATTGTTTATTGTTTCATGATGAAGTTTAGTAAAAAAACACATTGCAAGTTAAAACGATGCCATCTAAAAGTTATTTAAGTCGGCATTTCTGTTAGTACTACTCCTCACTATGCTTTGTTTTTTTAGATAATTATACGTACAAACAATATGCATGAAAAAGTGCGGTAGGAACAGAATTGAAGCCGCGATGTCTAAAATTTCATTATGTTATTTAACCGGATACCAAAACATGTCCCTGTTTCCCACGCTAACTTATTATAATAATCTTTTGATGGTTCTCTAGCTGATAATGTTGCAAAGTCCCTTAAAGTACATTCATGTATACTAGGCAACTGAACATATTTAGTTTACGTAAGGTTCAATGTTCTCTATGTCTTTACCTAAGCTTCATTCCTTTAACTTCGTTTCCCTCATGTCCAACCGAAAATCACATAATTAGAGATTTGTAGATGTGCAGCTTTTCAAATGCGGGCGCCAGTTGTCATGTATGTAGATGAATATCCTTTTCCATGTTCGTCTTTTTACTGCGAAAGTGCTTAAAAGCAAATGCAACATGCATAAGAACATCACCAGATAAGCAATAACTCAATATTCTTCTTATTATGTGAAATCGTGTTTGTTACAAATTTTTTAAAATAGCTTTGACTATGTTCTATTTTATTTCCTACATTTAGTATGTATGTATTATGAGGAATAAACAAAGCTTTGGAGGAATATAGCAGCGATGCGATGTACCGACACAACTTAAAACATACACACTGGAATTCTCATATGCATATAAAATAATAGTCATTGTATATAGGTTAATATCATGTAGAAAGGAATGCGTCATTTACTTAGATCAATGATTGTTTAGAATATATACATACACTCATATAATGTGTTATTATAATACTCGTGTTTAGGGCATATCGCTGTGTGATATATAAACTACTCAATAACTTTCCAAGCTACTGTCTAAAAATCTTACCGTCAGCAACGTTGTGTTCGGAGATTTACTCACTTCATTGTCAATGTCATGTCACATTTACCTATCTTAACAAGACCCCTTATGGACTAAGACTACTACGTAGTGATAGAAGGTGGGCAATAAGTGCGCTTCAATTGTTTGACAACTACATTCATTTTGCTTCGCGTACTTAATTATTTATATTGTTCAATTTCAATGCATTTTGTTTCTGCACGATGGAATTTCTGCGCCAGATAAGCTGAGTGGATAGATCAAGGGACTCGAAAATCGCAGGTCAGGGGTTCAAGCCCAAACTGGGAGCAACCAATTTTACTGTGATGATTAATACTAGATGAGGACGAAAAGAGTGGTTCATTTGTCCTTCACAGCTGGCTCATTTAAGAAAGAAGTCCGTCGCTTGCGCGGTTACACGTAAGGGGCTAGCCAACCACGGAAAGCTACTTTGTGGATTGACCGCCGTGATATAACCTAATAAGGGTTCAAAAGCGATGTTAAATCAGCAAACCATCCAATACGGTTTCGCCACGATCTAATTTAAGTTGTGTTGATGTGCCGTTAAACTAACTAATTAGCCAGTCACTAATGTGTGTGTCGCTAGTATTCCATAAAAACTAGGCAGTTGCAGGATTAATGAATTTTTTATCGTTTTCTGAAGTCTTTAGAAATGCTCAGCATCTTTAAAAAAAGTCGCTGTTGCACGATTAAGCTTCATGTAAGAAATGTGATTGAATTTGTTCTCAAAATTATTTGTGTCGTTATGACTGACACTTTAATCAATTTTATAAAACGTATGTGGTAAAATAAAATGAAATCTATATTTTCAATTTCACCTTTGTCGCCCTTCGCAACATAACGTCTGCTCGTATTGGTGTCACTATCTCGCCTTTCTTTTGAAACATGCTTCCTTGTGAAACAAAAGACGTGTCCCTATGACGTAATGTTTTCATTTAGTTGTTGTTTTTTCAATTTACAGTACTGCACAACAGTCTGGGACTATCCAGATATGTTTTATGAAACAATGTGCGGTCATTCAATAATTTCCTGACCTTGAGTTTGTCACGCAAAACATGTGTTAGGTTCAATCCTAGGGATTTTAGGTATTTGTCGACATAGGAAATGCAACATCATTGATTTAACACACGGCACGAGATTCATTATAATAAATTGTTCTGCAATTTATTTCAGAACATAAATGTGCCTCAATTAATATAACATGAAGATGATATCCTGATACCTCAAACATGAGACAAGTTCATCTTTATACCACATGGTACAATGTCACTTTACAAAAGAGGTTGACATATAGTTAATGTAAATATTTTAAGAATTAAATCTCATAAAAGTATATAATAAAGCAAAACATGGTAAAATGTAAGAACAGAATAGTGATTAACCAGTTACTATTGATGTTAAGTGCTTATGAGGAAAATTCCCCAGTTATTGTTGTGTTTACAAAATTTTCTGACCATCACATCACCATTTGCAAATGATTGTAAGTAACGTTCAAAATAAATGCCCACACAAAATGCCAAGTAAATGACAGTTCTAGTACATAAAAAGTCATCTTTTGGCTCACCTTTTTGGCATTTCTGAAAAATACGATATTTGTCCATGACAGTTTGGTAGTAAATGCAGATTTGATAGAGCTTTTATAAATAACAATGCCAATATTTTTGGTTGGCTCTAGTAAAATACGTCAAAAAGTATGCCCGATATGTAACGACGAGAGTGTTGACTGCCAATACGTTTCGATTATTATTTACCAACAATACTAGCTACAATCGTGATTTAAATAGCCTCTGAAATTTAAAGACTTTTACAGAGAGTGTCGTTATTTTTCGTTAAGTCGGAGTCTAATTTTAGATTTAGATTGGCTACTAAAGCCCTGCATCCGGAATATATCGCTGGGAGCGACATACTGTTTCAGAAACAAATATCTTGCTTAATGTGCATTATTGGGCTTAAGGTTTATTTTAATGGGTAAACTTACTTGTGTGTCTTCTACATGATTATAATTACTGATTGCATCGTACACTGGCGTTTTAATAAATATGGAGAAGTATTTGTAAAGCGTAATACAAAAAAAAATGAGAACGTGTTATGCAGAAGAAGAAACAGCCTTCTCTACCCCCATTGACAAGGTAATTAATTCACTTAAAGCAAGAGTGTAAGGTGTTAATTAATGTTTAAAGACATAACACATTGATTGTATAAAAAAAGGTAAACATAAGGATAAATATCTAGAACGCGTCGTGGATTTGCCAGTTATATCATTGCGTTTGAAACCACCTAAACGCAACTGGAATGAAATTCAATCCATAAATATAAGGTTATATTAGGATTCATATACTGTGTTAATAAGAGATAAATAAGGATCTATTTGAAAATGAAGGCCGGCAGACATATAACGAGAATTCAAGGAGGCATGATGTTATCGACAGTGTCCACTTGACGGACGGCGACATCGTGCCTTCCACGAACCTATTTGCATAGTTATATACGCACATAGAGTCAATTGAATTGATTATATCTATTATATCTATAGCGCAGCAATAAACGAATCAGACGTTTCATCTGTGTCAGATGTCAGATGAAGTGTTAGATGTACACAATATTAAATGGTAAGCCCTGGTTTAAAGTATTCTATTAAACACCATATACTTCTGAAAGTCTGTATCTGGTGTAGAGGTTTATGACTCTCAGTAATAAAACAAAATTGGCCACTGCCAAACCTATCTGATAGTATGTATGCAGTATACCTCTGCATATGAACATCAATGTGTCCGTTTATATTTTGAAAGGCAACAAAGACTCTATCTTTGTATTTAGTGCTCACATCATTGTTGTCTGAAAAAACGACTTGAAATTTGTAATGTAGACTAGTAATGGGTTTTGTTCTCACATTATTGAACACGCGAGAAAAACATTAAATTATCGTTGCTTTGAAACACGTTACGCAACCAATCCATGACAGCTGTCACACATACATATAGATATTACCGGAAATAGAATGAAACATCCACACCTTATTCATTTTGACAATATATATCTGTTTTTTTAATTGTAGTTTTATTTATCTTTCTTTGATTAGGTCATATCATATTACACTTGTAATACAATTTTAAGCAAAAACATATTATTTGAAATTTAAGATCTTTGTGAAGCAAGTTTTATTTTGATCGTAGCTCTATCTTAAATTATATTTTTGTTGTTGGTTTCGTTCGTATGTTTTGTCTGTGAACTTTTTTTCGGTGCGAGCATGCACCAAACTATGTGCATAAGAATAATTATGTGATAAATTGTGTTGTTTTATCGTTTAAGCGATCTTAAGGATAAAGTATCAAAGTATCAAAGAAGTAACGTTTTTACATGCGTTATGCTTTATGGTGATAACTGCATTTATATTTCGTAATATTCGCTTGCACTGTTAATAGGACAGAAAATGCATTGCCAGCATCATCAAACTGTATTTTCAAATACAGTTTCATGCACGTTCAAGCTGTGGAAGCAATAACACTTGCACCTCCTGGTTGTGCATTTCCTTTGAACATCATTCAAATATGTGTTATGTATAGTTTAAAACTCTTTAACACACCAATATGTCTGCTAAATACATCACGCTGTTGAAACTTGTGCAACTGACTTCTGGTTATTCATTTTAACATCCTCACGTGCACAAATGTGTACCGTTATATATTAGACAGCAACATGTATAGTTGTGATTGTTGTTATATATATAAAACTATTTTAATAATTATGTGGAATATGCAATAATATTAGTAAAATGACAAAACAATGTAATAAGTATGTAAACACTGAACGCTAACTAAAAGATACTTACCACGTGCATTATTCATTTCCATTGATAAACAGCTTCAATACAACCGAGACTTCTTTTTCCACATGCTTCCTCAGGACTTACCTTTTCTTCTTAGAATAATGCACCTTTGTTGATATCTGTGTGTAAAGACGTATTTCAAAGCATGGCGGATATTATGGTAATTGGCCTTCCAAAACAATTTGTGCATTTGGTTGTGTGTGGATCATTGCATCAGGACAAGATGCCACTTTTCTATTCAGTCAGAAATGCAGTTATCGGAAAAGTAAGTACCTTCTTAATGCTCCAGACAGGTAATAAGGACTTGACAATAATAATGTAATAGTGACTGAAAAGAGGGTTCCGTTAGGGGTCTCTCTACTGCCGACGGTGTGGCATTTGGATAGCGCTTTTGTTATGGAGTTCCATGAAACTTTTTTTTCCACTGGTTTATTTGAACGAATACATTGCCATGTTATAAACATAAGCCATATACAGAAACACGACTGTTATACAATTGCCGTTGTTGTTTTGCCCTTTTTTGCTTTTGCTTTTTTAATATATTAATTGAAGAGATGCTCAAAGAAAACATGTTGGACAAACTGTCAAGTTTGTGGAAACCATGACACTATAACAAAGAAAGACAGAACAACAAGAAACATGTAGAACAAGAAGAACACTTAACATTTAAGTTATTTAAAAATGAAATTGATTCCTCCAACAAATGTTGCGTTACCGCCTTAGGACGGTCAGATGTCACTGGGGTTCAACTGAAGAGATGTTGACAAAGCAGATGTTGCATTCAAGGCTCACAGGGTCATCCATCAACAAGGCAATTGCTTTTGCGCATATCTTATATTAATGTCGATTCCATAACAACACAACATATATTAACAATTCAGTAACATTTTTGTGCACTGTCCTATTTATTTTTATATTATTATTATTATTATTATTATTATTATTATTATTATTATTATTATTATTATTATTATTATTATGTTTAAAGCCAACGCCTGTTTGTTAGTTCAGAAACCATTCCTGCAGTCTTAGGTGTTTTGCATTTCGTCTAAATTTATGTTTG
>Ga0224511_10001723_pt1 | contig 13704 bp, 13 predicted proteins | sample SF_May12_sed_USG_2_FD_169988 | JGI IMG/M metagenome (GOLD analysis project Ga0224511, IMG submission 169988) | Sediment microbial communities from San Francisco Bay, California, United States - SF_May12_sed_USGS_8_1 | ecosystem: Environmental > Aquatic > Marine > Sediment | place: USA...
ACGGCGCTAGAGTTACCGATTCCATTCAAGGTGCAGCTTTTCCATACGAGAGAAGGATGCACAAAGTTAATAGGTTGCGCTGCTTTTACACCGCTTAAACTGGGGTGTGAATGAAAGTTCGAAGCTACTACTAGCCCCATACTTACTAAGTTACTAGCTAGTACTAGTAGCTAGATGTTTTAGTCGGGTACTAACAAACTTCATAACCATTGAATGCCGTTGAGCCAGTTATTGAGAAAATGAGATTATTGAATGCATTCTGATTGTAACTGATACCGATTTCGATACTCAATCTTCATGAGCTAATTGTTACCATTTCCGTTCCACCAGATGGAACAAGTAACGGTAACGAGTACCAAATTGTATTTGATATTTCCAACCTTTATGAGAGTGGCAAGCAAATCCATCCTTTGGTGAGTAGTGAGTCCACCATCATGTTTTTAAGAGTTCTTGGTTTGGAGTTGTCCCCATAGCGGGAGGATAGCTGGACATTGTTGGAATTGACTGTAGGAAATGTGGTGAAGTTATGGGAGAGACTCGCTGAATTGGCTGAGGCAGGGGAGATGCTTGTGGAACTGGGATCTGATCAAACTTCATGTCACAATCCCTTCCTCGGTGGATACTACCCAGTACAGGTCAGTAAGCTGCAGGGCTATTACGACTTTGGAGTGGAACCCTGGTGTAAAACTGAAATTGTCTTACATTAAGATACCCCATTAGAATAGACTGTATATAACAAAACCTTAGTGCCTGTCACATGATGGGTAATTTGCGATTCTACAATAAGCTAATCACAAATCACAGAAAAATCACAATTCGCATTCCTAGCCACACGATTGCAATCACTATTCGCGAACTACCAGGGTTTCCCGCAGTCACATGACCGAAGCCAATGAGACTGCGTTGTCGATGTTGTATTGAGGTTCCATTTTCGGTCAAACTGTCGTTAGAAATCGTGCGTGGGGATTGTGCACATGGTCGGACTCAACTAGCCACTACTCGGAGGTAAATTCGGCCAGATTTCATTCTATGATCACCTCCCACGCTCTGGCTTCATGAATTTGATTGTTTCTTGCTCTACAAAGATGAATGCTCCCAAACTGGCTCAAATAAGGTTTCAAGACACATGTAGTGGGTCATTCTGATTTTCTTTTTTATAGCCTTTGGATGCCCACAGGCTATGGAAATGATTGAGCCAATCGGCGCGCGCCTTGTAAGCACGATTTGCGATTTTATTTTGCATGCCAGAACTGCAGTTTTGCACAAAATAGCTATCGCAAATTTGCAATGCAATTTTTTACGTAACGTTATTTGCGATTTACGTTAAACTCGCCATCGTGTGGCAGGCCCTTCAAGGATCGGAGTATAACTTTCTATTCGAAGGACACAGTTAAAAACACTTCAGCCCAAAGAAGAAAATCTGTATTTTTGGACAATGTAATATTGGCCCTTTTATTATTTGATATTAAACTTCATCTAAACCAAAATTTAATTTTATGGTAAACATATGTGAGTCTCAAGCTCTCAAATTGAGGGATGGCTACATAGTGAGGTTGCTTTTGTTCTCGATTATTCAAATTGCGTGTTATTAACCTAAGGCGATTGTTCCCTCTGCAGCTGACGTATGATGAGTCTCGGGAGATGATGCACAACGAACCTGCTAGATTCAAGGAACTCGTTCATGAGAGGTGGGTATGTCTATACTATTTCTACACTGTCAGCTGTGCAGGGTTGGCCTTGAACAATCTGACTTTTGTACTATATATACATACTACATCGCAATGCGCGGCACAGCACGGTACTAAACTGCACTTTAGATAGTATATCATCTCTAGATACCTATAAAATTTATATTATATTATACAGTATGATACATATATGATCAACTGATATTATTGAGCTACGTCATTCTCTAGTCTAGTTAGTCTCATGTCTCTCTGTTTGCAGCCTGAGGAGACAGGTAGCAGCCATTGACAGGCTCTCTAAGCATGGACTCTACTTCTTTGACTATGGGAATGCCTTTCTGTTGGAATCTTCACGAGCAGGTATGATTCGCCTGGCTGAGGGTGGATTTAATCTGTCTGTATCATTTACTGCTCGCCTCACCTCTTCTTGGAGCATTCTATTCTACAACATAGACACATGATCTTGTCAAGTCTGTCCCGTGGTAACTAGTTTGTAGGGACTCGTTAGGCCCAGAGCCAATTCTATTCGCTTTATTTCTGTAGGTGCTGATGTGAAGGTGCCTGGTGGCGGTGCTACGGAGTTCAGATACCCTTCCTACGTTCAGCATATTATGGGCGATATCTTCTCTCTTGGATTCGGCCCATTCAGGTTAGAAATGCAGTAAGAGTCAGAGCCACCTTCACAGGACTCTAATATTTAAATAAAATACTCACCCGAGATATAACACCTGTCCAGAGAATTGACGATAAGATAATCCAAAAAAGATCACCTGGCTTCAGTAGTCATTCAAATAAAAAGTATAGCCCCGAGAGTTGCCCTTTTCATGGATGTCTTTGTAAGAGTATGCAAATGACAATAAAAGGATGGAAGGTTTTCAACTTGACTTATAATTTATATGCCAATCCCCTGCAGGTAACACATCTATCAATATATAATTTTTTTGGACTTGTTCAAATTACAACACATTTTCAATCCTTCAGGCCAATTTATTGTTTCAGATGGGTGTGTACATCATGTGACCCAGCTGACCTTGAACTGACGGATGCCATCGCGTGTCATGTACAGGAGGAACTAGCCAGCGAGGAGAAGTGGGAGAAACGAGCCCAGCAGTACAGAGATAACATCAAGTGGATTAAAGAGGCTGGGGCTAACCAAATGGTATGTTGCCACACTTCATTGAACCATACGGGTTACAGAGAAAGCAACGCAATCGTTTCAGTCTTTAGGGAGTGAAATGTTCGTCATCATGTAGTGATGCATTGCTTAGTGGACAGTGCACTGGGTTTGGAATCAGGGGTCGGCGGATAGATTTCCGGTTTGAGCACTTTGTCTTTTTACCCTCGTCGGATTTTCATCTAGATGCTCAATAATGAAGGGCCACATGTACTTTCTGTATTGGGTACAAAATGGATATTCCTGGAGATGAGCTCGTTGCTTAGTAATGCTATACATTTAAAAAAACCAATTTAATCATTTCAAATGCACCAATCAGTTCCTTATCCGATTTCACTATTATTTTAAATACTCTGCTCTCCGTATGGCTAGTCTTGTAACGTTCTTAGAAATACTTTGAGAGAACTCCCTTTAGTCAAATACCCAAGAGCACTACCTTTTCTGAAAGTGTCTCGCTATGGTTTTCGTTGTTATCATGATGTGTAACGCGCAGTTCTCTCTCTCCCTTGAAGGTAGTTGGATCACAGGCTAGAATTTTATACTCTGATCAGCGAGGACGCATCGCCATTTCTCTCGCATTCAATGATGCCATAGCTTCCGGTAAACTTAAGGTAATGTTGGCCAGATCTTTTTGTGTTTTGCGCTACTCTGAGTGACTTTAGAAGTCAATCAGTCGGTGATAAAAAACTGTTTGGCCCACTATTCATCCATTGCTTCCCACAATGAAACTCGTTAAGACTTAGTTGCTGAGGCTTTGTGTCGAGCTATAACACACACCAAGAGCGGTGAAAATCCACTGACATAGAAACACTGTCTGTGAAAAGCGCGGTGACTTCTTACACGTAATTAAAAAATACTCCTAAACACCCAAACCTGTTTCCCTTTCTGTTTCGGAACCTATTGGATCTTGAAAAAAAAGTTACTTTAATAAAACACACTGTCTATTGGTTCAGGATCTCCACTGAATTTAAGTTCTTTAGATTGGGTGCTCATTTTAATGTAAATAAACCCATTTATAATGTGTGATAATATCATCTCAGGTCTAAGTGTGTATGTAGGGTCCAGTGGTGCTAAGCAGGGACCACCACGATGTCAGTGGAACGGATAGTCCATTCCGAGAGACGTCTAACATCTATGATGGATCAGCGTTTTGTGCAGGTATACACACTATAACGGTGTGAATGTTGTTGAATAAATGCTCATGAATCAGGGTGTATATGTTAGTAGAGTACGCTGGTGTGTAGCATCACTAGAAGTTGTACCATGATCTCTAGAGACTGGCAGATGCCAATACCTGGGTGCAGTACATTAACTCCCTTGTATGTTTCTGTAGATATGTCTGTACAGAACTGTATAGGTGATAGTTTCCGTGGTGCCACCTGGGTGGCTCTGCATAATGGAGGAGGCGTCGGATGGGGAGAGGTAATGAACGGAGGATTTGGTCTCGTACTCGATGGAAGCGAGAATGCCGCGAAACGTGCTCAGTGTATGCTCCAGTGGGATGTCTCTAATGGAGTGAGTGCCGAACAACTGCGCTATGACATATTCCGCATCTTATTTTTTTATTTTATGATTCAATGCAAGCACTTGGACATCCTGTTCAGTTGACCTACTAAGCCTGTGACCCGGTGGCCCGGGTTCGATACCATGTTTGTGCGTCACTTTGCGCTTTTTCTCTTGTCGGATTCAGATTGCGACAAGAGGGCCCAGCCATAGGGCACCCACTCTATGAACCATCCTGGAAACAAACCATTGGCCTAAAGATGCCATTGAGATAAACACAATGACCTTATTTTATTGAGCCTACCCTCTGCTATTCACAGGTGGCACGGCGATGTTGGGCAGGAAATGAGAATGCTCACTCCACCATTACGGAAGCCATGGAACGTAACCCGTCTCTTCTTGTTACGCTGCCCAACAGCCTGGAGAATGAGAATCTTCTTGACTTTATCACCAACTAACCTCCCTCCCCAGGTGGAGCGGCATGTAGGTGTTGGGGTGGATGTACTTCTTGCCACAAACTATTCAAACTCTGTGGGACCTCGATTCTATAGATTTTGCTATTACACACCATCATAATGCTATACTCGTATCTGCTTTTTGGACAACCTAATCCATTATTATTGTTACAACTTTCTCCTAAACCGTTCTCGGCAAATTGAAGTTCGCGGGAAACGTGAATAGTTACCATTTTCCGATTATTTACCGCCTGTTTTGTGAATCTCCATATTGTGTTTTCAGTTTAGAAGCAATCAATCATATGGCAGCTGGATTTATATTTATCTCTATATTCGTGGACCAAATTCGGGTGTGAATTTACAAAAAAATTATCATTGCACCTTTAGAATCGGCGTGATCTGTTTATTCTGTATGTTCGGGATCTTGTGTATTTGCACAGGATCCTTGGAAAATCTGTTGTTGAACTGCTGAAAAAAGAGAATTCGGCATTCACCGTTAGATCAAACTTCCATTTTCAAAATATTACCTTCCTATAATATCTAATCATGATTCGATTTCTACAAAAGGGTTCCATTTAATTGATAGATAGCTATTTATTGACTCTAGTGCTACTGTTTCATCAGTTTGATGGATAAATCCCTCCTATTTCCGAAGAGGTACAGAAGTTGACCAGGGTGCGCCATTAAAAACCTTTGTTCTTGCACCAACTCGCTATAAGAATGTACAGGCCTACTTTATTTAACATCTCAATCCAAATCAGATGATGAGAAAGTATTAATTTAGCAGTCAGAAATTTTAGACCTTAACATTCTCTATTGAAGTATCAGTATTGACAGTATTGACTCAATTGTAAAAGTAGAAAACCGGAATAGTACAACACGAAACAATAGGTAAAGATATTCACTAACTATTTCTGGATTTAATGGATGAAATAACTCCCACTTACCACACTCTCATCGTATTGAGAACAGCAGTCGGGATGGCATCATCTGACCTATCTGAAGTGAGGTCGACACCTTCATTCGATCTTACAGAGGAAAGTTATTTGTTCTCGCAATCTGCGCAACGACCAGAGCAGTTTTTTATCAAAAATTTATCAAAAATCACGGAGATCACTGAGCGGACTGGACATGACATCCCAAGGCCCCCAGCTTCAAGGGCAGTTACCTTCGCCCCTCAGGTTTTAGATCAGGTATCAGACTTCTATTGACTTTTATACGCTAAGTTTACCAAGGTGCATAATAATAAGAAAGTTGTCTTTATTTTACTTGGCGGTATTCCGAAGCCACGGAAGCAAAATAGTAGTTAGAGGCTTGCTAAATTTTAATACTGTATTAATGCCAAACTCACTGCCAGCAGTGGCAATCGAACCTAAAACCCTTAGTTCTTAACTCCGGGATATTAATGATTGAGCTATGCAATGCCAGTTTCAAATGACCAAGCTTTCAACCCAATTGCACAATCTGCATGCGCTAGCCCAAGTGAATAGTTAGCTTGTCCGGAGTTGTCTCCACAAGTAAACGATAATCCAAAGGGAGACGAGCTGAAAACTCGGCTGTGATTGGCCATGCGCCACGGGTTGGGGCGCGTTCTACATGACCAAGCATGATTGTGCCATGCTACCATTGGTGGTAAGGCAGCCACGCAGGGCTGTGCCAAAAGCTCGAGCTCAATGCTCTGCCATTTGTAAGCGGTATGAGCCCCCCTCCCCCTTTCACTGTACTTGTATTGATTGCTCACGTAATTCAAATATCAGCCTACTGCCATAAATCTGCCTACAGCAGATGATGAGCCCGGAACACTGCCCGCCGGTAGATCAAGATCAAGAAGACATTGACTACGAGGATTTATATTTTCCACCCCACAACGGCACGCCTGAGGACAACACCACTAATGCAACAACAGCTCTGAGGGAGCACCAACTTTCACAGAAGTCAGCAGGCACTCCAGAAAAAATATCGCATTCGGTTGATTATACACCAGTGTTAAATGTCCTGAAACCAGCCCATAACAGCACACTTGACAACAACACCAATCCAGCAACAGTTTCACAGGGATCGGGGAACAACCCAGAAAAACGATCCCATTCTGTTGATTATACACCCGTGTCCAATGTCCTCATTCCATTAAGTCGAGTGGAGAGAGCTGACAGCACCCGGAAGGAGTCCTCCCAAGTCAGCAACTCATTCTATTATGTGAGTGGTCTAGAATATGAAACATGAGTGACATAGTGTAAGATGCACCTGCTATCTCAATGCCTCGATGTGGGGCACTGGCTTAGCACCTCATTCGTACATGCGACCCTCAACTATCCCTCATATCAAAGAACCACAAATCGACCTCAACCTCCATCATTATAGGATTCCAACTACACCATAGTTTAAATCAAGCGACAACATAATAAGGTTACCAGTGTCAATGCTTTTGTAAATACGGTTGTAGGAGGACCTAGGAGAGATTGATCAGAGCGGAATCAATGACTACAAGGCATTTCTACAAAAGCGGTCTGTTGAGTGATAGAGAGATGAGAAATGGGGTTTTAGTGGCATGTATCATTGGGTGCTTCCATGAGAACAATTTCTGACATTGTCGCAATCAATCTCTTAGGTCACCGCTATCAGCAGCTGCGAGGACTAGATTGTCTATTTGCAAGATCTGTGCACTGTTCTACCAGTGGTCATGAAAGAATCTAAACGCTCCATTATTACGGCGTAGCGGTTGTGCAAGGGTTGGTTCTGTCATTTCAAGAGCTCAATATTTATTGCCCAATAATATTAGCTTCTGTCCCATTTTTATTCACACACTGCTGGTTATTCAAATTGTCAAATTATTCTGTATTTATTATCATAATGCTGTTTATTATCACATTATTTTTTATATTTTTATGGGGCAGGAACTATTTTGTGTGTTGTAGGAATGATGTTTATAAGATTCTAACAAGTGTTAAAGCTGTAGCTGCACCTTTCGCTCAAGCTTACGAGAGATCAATGAAAAGATGTTCAGCCAAAATAACACTTCCGCCAGATATTTGTCAAATGTAGGTCATGTAGTGGGATGTTTTGTCACCGCCCTACCCCTGACCATTCCATGACAAGTCATAGAAGCCGGAGGTCTGTATCTGACTTTGTTATATACACCATCTGCTAATTTGTACAGGTTTGTTGAGAAAAACCCTTACGTTAGCAAATCGGGAAGCGTGGGTAAAAACTCGGCGAGCAACTCCCTGAGAAGCTTCCATGGGAGCGTAAATCCAGGTATGTGTATGAAAAACTGATGCTTCTCCTCCGGTTCTGACATGAGTGATATGTAATTATGCACTCATGGTAGAGCGCTCATTGGAAGTCATGCGTTTATCACCCGGACCTGTTCAATAATAGTTATAATAATGATAAAGATAATAATTATTAATATTGATGGCAATGCAAAACCAATGATAATTAAAGTAGTATTAATGACAGTTATTATTATAGTAATCAACACAAAAATGAGTAATCCTAATAATATCAAGAAAAAAGCAGTAATGAATAAAAGTACTAAACACCATTAATTACAAATAATAATTACAAATAATAATTAGAAATAATAATTATTTATAATAATGGCAGGTCTACACTAGAGTGGTGCGGCAGCGGCAAGCGGCACAGAGAGCGGCACCGCTGTCTGTGCCACTAAAATGGGTGTCAACTCCCATACATCAAACCAGCGGCACAGTATCGCTATGAGCCGATACTACATGCACTACTTTTCCAAGCGGCACAGGCGCATGACCAATCAGAGCGGTGATTTTCTTACCTCTTCCAGTGTTAAGGTCAAGGGAGAACTTGGTAGAGCGTCAAATTTGAATCTGCGTTGTCATTGGTTGCCGCTTGCCTGACGCTGAAGAAATAGCGCACATGCAAGACCAGCGTTCTGTCACTAGATCACCGGAAGCTGGCGCCCATTTGACAACCATTTTGATCGGTTTTTAAGTGGCAACCGGCCGGTTGCTGCTCGTATAAACTCCACTTAACATATTATAATCATATGAGATGATAAATAATCATATTTTCTGCAGATTATCAGTGTCATCCTACGAAGCGCGCTTCTGAGCCAATCCAACTGAATGGGACAGAGTCTGTACCAGTCATCTCTCGAAGTGCTCAATCAGTTAGGAGGAAACCCGTCCAGTTAACACAGTCGACAAAACGACCTCTCAGGGCTATCCATTCAAGTGGTAGTCAGATCAGTCCTAAACCACCGCCACCAAGTGTCAGGTATTAAGTTAACATTCAATTTGAATTCAGAGCATCTCTCAATTTATTGGTGTATACAAAGGTGATCAGTCAACTAAGCGCTTTATCTACAATTGATGATAATCTCTTTAGTCAACTGATATCGCAGCACAATGAATGACGCGGATGAAAATCGACACTCACTGAAGTCTTTTATTGGTGTTGTGCAACTGTCGAATGTTATTGCAATAAAAACTGAGCTTTTTGTGAAATTCTAGAACAACATCACGAACCAAGTGTGAATTATTGAACAGAAATTAACCTTGTTCAATGGACAAAACCATATGGAGGAAGACGGTTCTGATTCGTCACAGGCTGTGAGACCGCTCGACTATTATGCTTATATTTACACTGTCCTTTTCTTTGCACAGATGCTCCATCAGACTGTCAATTGCTTTGTTTTGAACACCCAATTTGAGTCCTGAATAGAGTTTTATTAAGTGATGTTAGATATTTTATAGAGTGAGTGAGAGTCAGTGTGGCCATCCTCCACAGATGGCTCTACAGGTTAAAAGGCGACAGGTGATCAGAGCCACAGTGGCAACACTACGGAAACGCCTCAAATACAGACAACAGCAGAGGATGTACACCAACAAGGCTGATATGGTAAACCTTACTACCGTGTGATTGCTTTTTAACCAATGGCCATGTGGAGAAGTCAAGTCGTACCGGCACTAATATAACTGAGATGGGGTGCCACTCCTCTTCCTCGCCGTCTTCCCCTTCCTCAGCTTTGAAGAGAGTGGTGTGCCCATTCCCTAGAGTGAGCAGAGAAAGTTTTTGGAAGATCTCGCGAGGAAACTGTCTTGAACCCAGGACCTTCAGCACCGGTGACAAGTGCTGTAATCACTCAGTCACAGCGCCTCCCTACTACTGTAATCCCTCAGTCACGGCGCCTCCCTACTACTGTTATTCCTCAGTCACAGCGCCTCCCTACTACTGTAATCACTCAGTCACAGCGCCTCCCTATTACTGTAATCACTCAGTCACAGCGCCCCCCTACTGCAGATACAAATATTTGGGTGATTTTCAGCTGAACTTCAGAAAAGGCAAATCACAAAAAGCTAGATTTCGAAAATCTCAATACAACTGATCGCCCTGTTTTTAACTTGCTATCGAAACTCATCACTTGATAACTTGACAGAGGGGCAATGGCTAATGGTTTGTGGACCGCAAGCTAGGGTGAGGGCCAGAGCTCACATGCCAGAGCTCCCGTGGTAAATTCCCAGTTTGGGTGCCACCTTGTTCTTCCACTTCTGTTGGATTCAGGTTGAGATGCTATATGGTTAGCTCACCGATCGAGTAACTATGGTACGCACAATAGACAATCCTACCAACAACTCATCGACCTAGTGATTAATTTGAATGACCTGTTCATCGTGATGGTAAATTGCTGGGGTAGATACTTGCTTTTCACCAGTTACGACTAAGCATGGAACACTACCAGTGGGTCAGTATCGAAGTTCCGCCTAGGATTGAAGTGAGGAGCTCATACTCCCGCAACGGGAGCCTGTCATAACCGGGAGTCAAATCATGCATCTCAGGGTTGCGAGGCCAGTGCTCTACCACTGAGCTATCCCACTAGTAATATACAAATACATATTAGTTGACTATTTTTCTTGTCCTGTTGTAGAGTCAGAGTATAAATACTATCATGGCCAAGTCTCTGAAAGCCGGCCGAGAGCCTCCAGTGATGGTATTCATTCGAAAAGCCTGGCTTGTTTGGATGCTTTCCAAACTCTGCTATAGCCTCCGAAAATATGCCATGGAAGGTATGCATTGGCAGTCCTTTCGCCGATAGCACGTTTGACTTAGGACCAGGGTCTCCGTTTCATACTCCTAGTTGAGCCACAACTATTCTTCCACCCTCGACAATTGGATCCCAGCATTAAATAAAGTGGCCCACCAGTAGAATAACCAATGGGATACACATGGACTGTCCTGAACACAAGCCATTATCTTGGTCATGTCATCCATGTAACACAAAATCATAATTATTTTCTTTCATAAATAGAGATTATGTAAGCGCACAAGCTTTGAAATTAAAAATAAAGTTTATTGTACGGTGTTATAGCATGATGTATGCAGACATTTTCTGTGTTTCAGGTGGTGTTGATCCCAGACTCTTTGAGACTTTTGTCCCCCAGCAACTGATGGAGTCACCAACGGAGAATCTGGAAGTATTCAACCCAGCAGACTTCAAAGCAAAGGGACAACAGAGTTGGAATAGATTAGTTTGGCGAAGCATCCTTTCCCCCGTTGGTAAATTACCATTATCATTCTTTTGGACTGACCCTTTCCCAGCTTAATTAGTTTAATGTTTACTTCTAGAAATAAAAGAAACTCACTAAAATGGTGGTTGATTGTATGAAAAGATACCAAATTTTATCAGTTTTTACAGTCGAGCAAAGACCTTGCTGGACTATAGTTCCATTTCAGCTGCGCACGAAACTTTCTTATGTGGTTGACGCGTGACGAGGTTTCTTAGAATCTCAGTCTTGTAACATCAACTGAACATTGCTTGACTTGCAGGTACCAGGAATGAGTTGGATATAAAGAGAATATGGAATATTATGAAGACTATTAAGGAGTTTGTTGTTTACCCTCATAAAGTTCAAATGGCTTTGTGTCAGTACATTCGATACGAAAGGTTAGACATAATTACTCACAAAGATATGCTTCAAAACTAAATCATAACTGCCAGATCAGGAGGTGCTGCATAACATACGTATTTGAATGGTCAGAAAAATGGTGTAATATGTCGTTTAGAATGCGCAATTGACTAAGCCGCTTTTACATCAGAAAAGCTTCATGCGAACCGGCTGAAACTTGCCCGAAAACAAAGGCCCTGGGGAAATTCTATCGCCTGAAACTATAGCCCATAATAGCCTAATAAAAATAATATGGCTTTGACTATCAAACGAAATGATACTAATGTATATCTATTGGAAGATCATCACAACTGACTGTGTTTTATTGCAGGTTTGGCAAGAATAGAGTAGTGATTAGGAGAGGCGACTTAGGTTACCAGTATTACTACATAATCTCTGGTAAAGTGCAGCTTACTTACGCCACTGGGGGCAGACGTCTGCTTGATGTGAGGGATTCCGAGAAAAGAATCATGGGCAAAGGAGATTCCTTTGGGGTAATCTTAAAGCTTTGCTAAAAGCTTTAAGAACAAAATGAACTGAGAGTTTTCAAAATGTTCCAAAGCTATCTTAATCCTCCCTGTTTGCTGCATTAGTTCATTTTAAGTTTCAGGTTTTTGATTTCGATTCAGTGGCCATATAACTGAGTTGACATGTTTTACCAGGTGAACTGACTCATTAACTTGTTGCTCACCCATGCTCTGTCAGATGCTAAAAACCCAAGTCGCTGATGTTGGCTAATTTCTGGCCAGGTGACCTGGTCCTTCGGCATGTGATGGGTAGTGGGGTGGTACCACTCCGCTCTCTCATGCGGCCCACATGCCGAAAAGCCAAGACATTGATCTAAATTAGTTTCACTCAGTAAGGTAGAGTTATCACTCGGTTGTTTCATTTGTAGGAGCAGGCGTTTATTAGTGCCGATCGTAGGAGACAGTGTACTGTGGTATGCAGTGAGAACTGTGAATTTCTCACTGTTGACCTTGAGAATATCGAATCAACTGGACTGATTACTGTGCTCAAGGATAGATATAAGAAAAGATATGAACTGATGAGGTCAGTGCATAGAGCTAGATTTATAGGATAACTCTACGGGGACAGTGTCTTCCATTTAGATATATTTTTATTTCATTTTCTTTATTGTTTTACTCGGGCACTTGACCGTTCTATTTAACAGGCCTCCTAAGTCTGAGGCTCGCGTGTCGAAGTGGTAGGAGCTAGAAAAGCGGGCCTGCTGCGAACATTCAGAGTGATTTAATTACAAAAAAAGGTGGGAAGTATTGGATGAAAATGTATTTGGGCCAAAACAAAGCCATATCCAGAGCCAGGTGATTTTCAGTGGTCCTGTATTTGTCGATAAATGACCGTATTTAAGCCTAGCGTGAACCACACCTTTTGAATACTAACATCTGATTCAGAGGAATCATAGCGAACTTTCATCCAAAGAATAGAAGTATTGAAACAGCTTGGCGACTACAGCATTTGGCTCCAGATTGCAGACCGGCATGGCTAGGCTCCACTGAGGTCCGTAGATAAGAGCTACTCACCTGATTTACTGCTATTATCTCTGCAGAACGAGTCTTAAACTGAGGAGGTCTGCTAAATATGGCGGTCTACAAGCAACGAAATAAAAAATAAATTAAGGTCAAGCCATAAGGAGTTTCTGTTCAAAATGATGCAATTCTACCCAAATAACAGTAAACCACAGGCAAACATGGTCTGTATATTCTACTGTATATTCTACTGTATATTCACAGAAAGTATCCTCTATTTGAGTCATGGGCAGACTCGGATATAAGGGAGTTATGCACCACCGGTAACACAGAGTATCATGGATATGGCAAAATAGTTGTAGCCGATTCAAGACACAACAACTTCATTTATATCTGTGAGCGGGTAAGTAATGCAATGGTACACCCTGTTTCCGGAGATGATGTTACAGTTTTGAGTGAAGCTGCAAAGTTGCAAAG
>Ga0224511_10001724_pt1 | contig 13700 bp, 12 predicted proteins | sample SF_May12_sed_USG_2_FD_169988 | JGI IMG/M metagenome (GOLD analysis project Ga0224511, IMG submission 169988) | Sediment microbial communities from San Francisco Bay, California, United States - SF_May12_sed_USGS_8_1 | ecosystem: Environmental > Aquatic > Marine > Sediment | place: USA...
GCGTGGGAACGATGTTAAAAACTCAATCGAGATGCGATGATTCCTTATCGTTGCTACGCTCCAGCGTAGCAATGCATTGGTGGACGCTCCCGCGTCCAGTTAACTTACTCGGCGCTGGAGCGCCTACAACTGCGTTACCACGCTAGTGCGTGGGAACGATGTTAAAAACTCAATCGAGATACGATGATTCCTTATCGTTGCTACGCTCCAGCGTAGCAATGCATTGGTGGACGCTCCCGCGTCCAGTTAACTTACTCGACGCTGGAGCGCCTACAACTGCGTTACCACGCTAGAGCGTGGGAACGATGTTAAAAACTCAATCGAGATGCGATGATTCTTTATCGTTGCTACGCTCCAGCGTAGCAATGCATTGGTGGACGCTCCCGCGTCCAGTTAACTTGCTTAGCGCTTGAGCGCCTACAACTGCATTACCACGCTAGAGCGTGGGAACGATGTTAAAAACTCAATCGAGATATGATGATTCCTTATCGTTGCTATGCTCCCGCGTCCAGTTAACTTACTCGGCGCTGGAACGCCTACAACTGCATTACCACGCTAGAGCGTGGGAACGATGTTAGTGTTACCACACTAGCTAATCCTTTTCCGCCCACTCACGAATTTTACGTTTTAGTTTTTTCTCAACTTTCTCGCCGATTTCATCCCACTCTTCACGGTCGACGGAGTCCTCTTCATCTTGCGCCCAGTCTTTTAGTTTACGCATGACTTTTATTTCGACTTTATCACCGACCTCTTTCCACTCCTTCTCACGTTTTTTATCGGCAGCAGATTTACATCTCATATGAGAACCGCCACTCCAAATGCAGATAACGCCAAGCAGAAAGCCAAAATCGTACCAGCCACCCGTGTTGTTTAATTCATATACACTGACACTGTCATTAAACAAATGGATGATCAGGCTGATAAATGAAATAACACCATGCCACAGACCGAACCAGAAACCAGCCGGGCTTTCTGATGTGAATTGAACATCACCCGCCGCACAGGAAGTCAAAAGAAACATAAGGGGAATTAGAGCAAGCAGCTTGAATGATAAAAAATGACGTAAATCCATAATCAACTCCTTCTGGTTAGTCATTAATGAATAATGCCGGTAACTGTGTATTGGAAATTACCTTGTTATACATGGTAATGATATTTATAGACTGTGCAATATTATGTTGGGCGTACTCTTACATTAAACATCCAGCGACCAGTCAATTGTCTGCTTACCCACTTTAGTTAAATAATCATTGGCCAGGTTAAAACAGCCCGAGCCCATAAATGCAGAAAAATCCTGACCACTTTTGCTGGCACCCAATGGACTGGGGTGCGAGGTTTTAATCACACAATGTTTTGACGTATCAACCACCTCACACACCTTATGCGCAAAACGCCCCCAGGCTAAAAACACCACGCCCTGCTTCTGTGTATTAATGTATTCGATACAGGTATGCGTAAAATCTAGCCAGCCCTGTTTGCTATGGCTATTAGCTTCACCCGCGCGCACTGTGAGCGAGGCATTTAATAACAACACCCCCTGCTTCGCCCACGCTTCTAAATTACCCGAGTCCGGTATCGGCATTCCCAGATCACGATTAAGCTCTTTATAGATATTACGCAATGAAGGCGGAATTTTAATTCCATCTGGCACACTAAAACTTAAACCATGCGCCTGGCCTTCACCGTGATAAGGATCCTGCCCCACAATCACCACCTTAATATCATCAAATGCTGGCGTTAAAAAAGCATTAAACCACTGCGCCTTAGGCGGATAAATCACCGTACCGGATTGTAGTTCTGATTTCAAAAAATCACGCAACTTCAGCATATAGTCTTTAGCGAACTCCTGTTCAAAGTGTGCTTTCCAGGCAGGGTCAAGTTGGTCGATAATTTTAGTGGTCATAGTGACATTAATGCTCATCAACAAACTCAATCGCGATGCGATCACCCGCATCCCTCGCATGCACCTCCACCACATTCGGCAAACGTGTAACAAGGTAAGCGCAGGAAACCGCCGCCTTACCCTCATCTTCTTGCTGTATCGCACGAATCAAATTCATAGTGACAAATGTTGCCTTCTGTTTGGTATCCGGCTCGGCGATCATCTCACCGTCAATCTTGAAACCACGATCCATATCCGCGTCCATCTTATCGAGGAATGATAGTTGGGCTTCTTCGAGTGGTGTTGAGCGGTCGTATTCAAAAGTAAGTTGTTCGTTAATAAATAGGTTTAGTGTGTTCATTTTTTTACATCAGTATATTAGAAATAATTTTTCACTTACTCGGGTTGTTTTCACAAGCTACAGACTTTTTATATACGCGATCATTTTTTTACGCGTAGGAGCATCGGGTAAACGCCCATAACCAGCCGCCATATTTTCACGCAGATGTTCAATTTGACTAGTCGCTGGTATGGCGCAGGTAACAGCCGGATGTGAGATAATAAATTTCAAAAAAAATTGCGCCCAGTTCGCACAATCAATTTCATTGGCCCAACCTGGTAACGGGTATTTTTCAAATCGATTAAAAAGCCCACCACGCTGAAATGGCCGATTAATAATCACCGCAATACCCCTGTCTTTTGCTAACGGTAGTAAAGTCTTTTCAGCTTCTCGATCCAGCATATTATAGGTGAACTGCACAAAGTCCAGTTCCTGAGTTCTCATGATCTTCTCTAACTCATCATGTCGGCGGCCGTGTGAGGTAGTCACACCAACATAACGGATATCGCCCTGCTGTTTCATGCTAAACAAGGTCGGCAAGTGCGTTTCCCAATCAAGCAAGTTATGAACCTGCATTAGATCTAGTTTATCCAAACCCCACAGCAGGCGTGAATCTTCCATCTGAATTAAACCCTGCCGATTACCCGTGGTCCAGACCTTAGTCGCAGAAAACAGCCCCTCATGCTGACCGATACGCTTAAGACCTTTACCGATCACTTCCTGAGCAACACCATACATTGGCGATGAATCCAGTACCCCACCACCGCGCGCTAAAAATTCACGCAAGATAGTAATACGACTAGTGAGTTCATTCTCGTCATCAACATCAATGGCAAAGGTCAACCACGTGCCAAGACCAATAGCAGGCACTTTTTCACCGGACGATGGAATAATGCGGCTATGCCGGTCAGCTGTTGTCATGTCCGGCAACAAAGCCGAATAACACTGGCTAGCAGAAAGTACCGAGCCCAGGGACGAACTGGCGATAGCCAGATATTTAATAAATTCTCGACGTGTAATTGACATCAGCATCACCTGAAGTAATCAACAGTGGTTCATTGTATTTTACATCGACTGAAAATGTGGAGTTAGTCTTAAAATGTACATTAGTGTATTAGAAACGGTTGCACTCTGAGCCGGGTTGTTGTTCTTATCGTTGCTACGCTCCAGCGTAGCAACGCATTGGTGGACGCTCCCGCGTCCAGTTAGCTTACTCGTCGCTGGAGCGCCTACAACTGCATTACCACGCTAGAGCGTGGGAACGATGTTAAGTGTACTTTCCAGGCAGGGTCAGGTTCTTATCGTTGCTACGCTCCAGCGTAGCAACGCATTGGTGGACGCTCCCGCGTCCAGTTAACTTACTCGACGCTGGAGCGTCTACAACTGCATTACCACGCTAGAGCGTGGGAACGATGTTACGGTTGCTCTCTGACCCGGGTTGTTGTTCTTATCGTTGCTACGCTCCAGCGTAGCAACGCATTGGTGGACGCTCCCGCGTCCAGTTAGCTTACTCGACACTGGAGTGCCTACAACTGCATTACCACGCTAGAGCGTGGGAACGATGTTACGGTTGCTCTCTGACCCGGGTTGTTGTTCTTATCGTTGCTACGCTCCAGCGTAGCAACGCATTGGTGGATGCTCCCGCGTCCAGTTAACTTACTCGGCGCTGGAGCGCCTACAACTGCATTACCACGCTAGAGCGTGGGAACGATGTTAACGGTTTATGTGCCGTTTAATATGTTTACGAAAACCCGTTGGGGTTCGTGCCTTACCCCAACCTACCGTGCTCTGGTTGTGATGTTTTATTCATGCGTACGATTACGCTGTGCTAATCGTACCTACTGCGCTGTTGTTCTTCGTTTTTTCACTGATTTCCTTAATGGCTTTTTTGAAGAAGCTGCGCAAATGCTTTTTCAAATGTTTACTGACATTCGAAACCGGAATTTCCTTTAAAACGGTAAAAATGGCCAACGCGTAAGTCGCTTCCAGTTCAGACAAATAAGCCTCGCGATTAGATTGCGCATTATAACAACTGCCACAACCCCCTCGGAACGTGAAAGCGCTATTGGCAAACATAATTCCAAATCCAAGGTAAATGGCCAGTAACTCAGTTGCATGCGGCCAGTATTCAGCCCCGCCCGGAGGCAGTTCCTCAGTCGTCTTCGCCATATAATGAGAAAGAATGTGAGCAAAGCTGGAAATCATTGCCTCCGGCTTGTTGATTTGCAGTGGGTTATAGGGAATCAAAATACGCAAAGAATCATCAATAGAAGGATCAGCAACGCCTTGCGGGTCACGTAATGCACGGTCAGGTTTAATATCAGGTTGATCGCTTATTGTGCAGGTGTTCTGATCCTCAACTCGTGTGGGCCAATGACTAATAGCCGCATATTGTTTTACCTGATCAAAAATCAAGTTAGCCATTCTATCAACGCTATCTGCTTTCCCTGGAAAAAACTGGTTGTTCGGTAATACCAGTACCGTGTGACTATAAAACAAATCGGAATCAAAATTTTTTTGCGCCCATGAAAACGTATCTAATAACCATTGAGATGAGGTTTCATCCAGGCAGGGGGATTTATTAAAAAGACCAAACATAAAAGTAGTAATTTCCTGTAATACGGCTTTGTTTTAGTGACATAATGCTAGTGGAATTGGGGGGTTGAAACAAATAACTGGGGATAGAACACAGTTGTTTCTAATATTAGCGGAAACTGTGTTTTGAGCCCAGTTTTATTTGGCCAGAAATATTTTTATTGATAGGGGTTCGATCATTTTATTTCCATTTATATATAGTTGTTTTCATATTTTTTACTTAGATAATTTTCTCTGTAGCTGAGTAAGTTATCAATTTTATTTTTCCAGTCACTCGGAATTTCAGGTGCAAGCCACTGAACTTCATCATACCAAGTTGGTATATGCGACTCATCTAGCTCACCTAGCCCAGTCACGTTATTATCATATAACTCTAAATGCCTTTTATAGAAGCAAACTTTAATGTTTTTCATATGATCAGTTGGTTTTGCGAAACCCTTAGGAATTAATACCACATTAGATGCAGAAGTAAACAAACCATATGGTTGTATGTTTTCATCAATAGAAGAAAACACTTCTTTTTCTAGAACTCTTTCATCCTGTTTATGCCCAAATACATGCGCTAATTCAAATTTATCTAAACCGCTAGGCGACCACATCCCTGCTGCGCCACCGGAATAGGCTTTATTCATAGAAAGGTAAGCCCAAATATGCCTTGGAAAGGTATTATCGTTAAGTATAGTCCCATCTTCCTGATAGACGTTATTTTTCCACTTCCCGGTTTTCTCTTTATTTATAGGCCTTCTAAAGCCTGGAAATACACAATCTGATGATTCATAAAAGAATGGAGATGGATCACATTTTTTGTGGCAAATACTTCGGAATGTTTTTTCAAATACAACATTCTTATTCGCAATATAATTAACTATTTCAGGATGGATATGATGCGTAATTTTGCCAAGAATTAAAGCAAGCTCTTTTTCAACAGAATTGGACCTATCTCTATATCTAAAACTCATCACTGCCCCCAACTTTCTGTTATTTTATCAAAGATAAAGTGCCGCAGCTCCGATTAACATAGCGTAAGCGGAATGATGTTAAATACTTATTCATGCGTACGATTACGCTACACTAATCGGATCTACCGCGCTCATCCTAAGCTCTTACCAACTTTGCAGATTCAGTATCATAACGATAATCACCTATCGTTCCATCTTTGATTTTTTCTACTACTTCATCTATTACAAACATCGGCACAAGAAACCACTCTTTAGGAACTACTGGCTTACCAAACCTATCTTTGATTTCTATTTCCATTTTAGCGTTATCAAAGAATCTGTGAATCAAAGCTTCTAGTTTTTTTCGGTTGATATTGAAAAGCTCATAGGTGGCTACGATTTCTACATCTGCCATTAAGTAGGTGGGATCATTTTTCGCATTAGCAATACGTTTTTTGACTTCACCACCGGTTACGCCAATTTTATGTATCACATCTCGGCTTTGATTTAGCACAGGATGATTGAGCTTGCTTCGTAACACATAAATTGTGCCACTTGCCAGATCCTCTTCCTCTTGCACGTCATCGAAAAGAGGGCCGTAACTCGTATCACTAATACGCCTACCCGTTTCATCTTCCCATAACCTTTTTTGCAGTGAGCGCATAAGCTGGTTACTTTCAACGCCATTGTCAAAAATAACCCGTAACCGATATTCTTTTCTACCATCTGTACCGATAAACTGTTCACCGATAGAAGCAACAAAGGCCTTTTGCCCCGATAGAACAAACAAGTTACCTTCTTCGATGCTGCCATCTTTTTTGAATAGTAGTGTTTTTCTTCTTCCTGTATTTAAATCCTCTTGAACTACTTCAAACATAGGCTTGAAGTTCTCGAAGTCCTTACAAGGTACTCTGGTACCAATCTCATCAGCCTTTTCTCTTTCTTTCTGCGCCTGAGATTTAACGTGCTTTAACTTAGTGATGTCACTCTCTTTTGATGCCTCAACACCCAATTGAGCTAGAAGCTCATCATCATTAACCTCTTCAAGATTAACTTCTTCTGAATCAGCACCATCAAGCAAGCCCTGAGTATCCAGTTCTTCAACCAGTTCATGGCATTCGGGTAATTTCCTGATGCGATCCAGACGCGTGGCATATAAGCGCTCAAAAATATCGTTGCCTTCGCCATGTACAGGAGCATGGCCTTTCTCTTCAACAAAACGCTGAATTTCCTCAAAGCCTGCGATAATACGTTCTTGCTTTGGGGTTAGCTTTGCTTTCTTTTTTGCTTTCGCTTCTACGCCCAAAGCATCTAATAGCTCTATGTCAGATAAATCAGGCATCGGCTTCCTCTGCAGCTTTTCTTTGCAAGAATGCAATACCTTCAGCCATACGTTTTTCCCAGGGGTCAGCTGCGGTTAGCTCTGGTAAACGCCCTCGTTCCTGCTTGAACTTTAAGGCTCGTTTGGCAAGCTCACGAGCTTCATCATGTGTTAGCGTGATTTTTTTTGCAGCTATCACGGCAGCTACTTGCTTCAAACTATCTTCGCTCATTGATTTTGCCAGAATAGAATAAGCCTCGCTAAAAGGATTTATGCTATCAATCAAATCAATATCCAGGTCACGCACATCCATTGCAAACTTCTTAACACCATCAATCAGAGCGGTATTTCCTGTTTGCTCTGCTTCATCAGAGGTAATAATTTCTTTCGCTTTTTGCGTAAGATTAAGCGCGGCTATCGCGTGTTGGCGAACTGCTTCCTGATCGTCCTCATCGAGTTCTGGGTATTTCTCTTTAACAATTTTACCCATGCGAACCTGCGTCAATTCTTCAGGCACCATTTCAGCATCAAACAAGCCACGCTCCAACGATGTTTTATCTTGAACAAATGAAGTAATGACTTCGTTCAAATCTTCCTTGCATATCCTCTGAGCATTTTCACTTTTCGGTTCTGCTAAGCCAGCAATTTCTATTTGAAACTGACCAGTAGTTTCATTTACCCCTACATTGGTTTCCCCAGGCTTATAACCGTCTTCACCGTAGTCATAACCTTCTTCAGGGCCACTTTTTGGTGTTTTAGGCACAAAGTTAAACCTCGGGGCTAACACCTGTTCCATGAGCAAACTGGCAGCGATAGCTTTTAGGGTATCGTTTACAGCATCAACGACAAGATCTTCTTCAGCACTAGGCTCTGCAATCAAGTTGGTGAAACGAGCATGAGTTTTACCTTTAGCATCGCGTGTAGCTCGCCCAATGATTTGAATAATCTCAGTAAGACTAGAGCGATAACCGACAGTTAAAGCGTGCTCACACCATATCCAGTCAAAGCCTTCCTTAGCCATGCCTAAAGCAATAATAATATCGACATGATCGCGATTATTTTTCTGTTCAGGTATTTTCAATCCAGCAGATACTTGAGCCTGCTTAGCCGGATCAACCAAATCAGCAATTTTAAGAGTTTTTCCCTCTACAGTTTTAATTAGATCGAAACCAGTCACTGGATCCACACCCATCCATTCACCGAGTTCATGCATTATATGTTCAACTTCTTTTAGCTTTTCTTTAGTGCTTTCACGCGAATTGACATTAGGAATATGAATTATAGTTTTTTCGTTAGGATCAAGAACACTTAATATCTCATCTGAATATGCACCCGAATAAAAGTAATAACCAATATCCAGAATTTTCAGATATTCATATCCATTTAACTGTTCATAGTAAGTATAAGTAACGGTCTCAAAATTAGCTTCATCCGCTGGATCGAGTACTGCCTCAGCATCACCTCGGAAATATGAGCCAGTCATAGCAACAATATGCACCTTGTCTCTAGCAATTAACTCTCCAATTTGCTGACCTAAAATATTATCTGGGTTGGATGAGACATGATGAAACTCATCAACAGCAATAAGGCAATTATCAAAAGATTCTGCTCCAAAATTTGTAAATGCATTTCGAAAAGTGGCATGAGGACATACTAATATTTTGTCGTCACTTTCAAGAAAAGACTTTACCGCGTTTGATTTACTTCCATCTTCACCTGGGGCATTGCATAAATTCCATTTAGGTTCTACTTTCCAATCCCAATAGAACCCAAAATCAGAAAGAGGTTCATCATTAAAACTCGACCCAATAGATTTCTCAGGTACAGTTACAATCGCTTTTCGAACACCTTGATTATTTAACTTATCCAAAGCAACAAACATTAAAGCTCGGCTTTTACCAGATGCAGGAGGAGACTTAATCAGAAGGTATTGCTCGCCGCGCTTTTCGTATGTGCGTTCTTGCATAACGCGCATACCCAGTTCATTTGACTTCTTTGAACTACCATTGGCTGCACAGTTAACGGAAACTGAAGGTATTGATTTATGTTCCATCTTAATTCACCTTTTTATTGTTTTCAGATGAACTGCCTGATGTCATCTGCGTGTATAAATCGAATAGTTTTTCTAATCGCTCGGTATCATTTTTGAAACGGCGGCCAATATAAATTCTTTCTAATATCTCATCATTTCTCTCATGTACACGACGTAAGTTTTCGGGCATTGTTTCAGGATTATAAAGATCGGCAATTGTCGCTGGGTAGTGTGACTCACGCGCCAAAAGAATATCTTCTGCGCATCGAGTAAGGTCTTCTATATTCTTCTCTGTAAACTCTGGAACAGGAAAAGTATGCCATCCCATTTTGTTTGAATAGCTCAGCCTTGTTTCAAGTTTTCCACATACTGCTGAAATCCAAACCAAGTGCAACTTAGAAGATATAATAGCAAGATTAAAAATTGGTGCGTCATACAGCGCATAAGCTAGGTTTGTAACTCGTGCATCACTCCCATATAAATCTACAGGTAGATACGCTCTTGTTTCTGAGCTCCTGATTGGAATTATAATTGTACTTTTATCACAATAATTCATTTCTCGAAATTGATGAGGTCTATTTGACATTGAGCGTGTTCCAGCATCGGTACTGCTTAGTCGCCATTGCTCAACGCTATCAATTTTATTTTTTATGGTCTTTATTCTTATTGCCTCATCTCGATCATCATCATCTATCCAAATACAATAACGACTCTTTCCATTAATTATTTCAGTCGAACCCCATAACGGCCTAAGCCATTTTTCTTTCTGAGCCGGACTTAAGTCAATTTTCTCGACCTCATTCGCTTCAAGAATAAGATGACCACCATCATAAGGAGCATTGCCTAGCGACATAGGTGTTAAAATTGATATTGGCTTAGTTTTTCCTTCTACAATGACTTCTGAACCAGGAATCAAATAGGGGCCGATTATATTGGTAGTAATTTCGAGCTCTTCATCGTCTTCAGATATTTGAAATAGACGTTTTTTATTCGACTGTTCTCTCGACAAACCAACAACAATAACTGTCACACCTGCATTGTTACTTGCTAGATTTCTCCATTTGAACGATTGGTATGCAAATTTAATATTTTGACCTAGCCCAAATAAAATAGGCCAAAGAACAGGAACTTGACCACCTTGACATATAGAATTCGTACTTACTAAAGCATAATCTGCCTTCGTATTTTCAGCATATTCAGCAGCTTTAACAAACCAACCTGAAACATAATCTAGTGTTCCACTTCTTTTCGTATACTTACTACACACTCCCTTTAGTTCAGCCTTTTCTTCTTTGGTTTGATTTTTTGTGCCTTTATAAGGAGGGTTTCCACATATATAAGTTTCTCCTCCTTCATTCTCAAAATCAATTTCTGCCTGATCAAGCGGAGTATCAAATAAGTCATCACTGACCACTCTTACTGCTTTTCCAGTGGATGGACATACTGATAACCAGTCCAGTTTCAGAGCATTACCACAGGTAATCCAGTTCTCGGCATCTAATGGCAGAAACTCAGCGAGAGCTAACTTCTGACCTCGATATTTTAAATCACATTGATATTCAGCAATAATCAATGCCAAGCGTGCAATTTCTGCTGGGAAATCTCTAAGCTCAATGCCCCTATAATTAGTTAGTGGTATTTCAGTTGGCCGATCTGGTTCATTACGCTTGTTATTTATTTCAGCTTCAATCTCTCGCATTTGCTTATAAGCAATAACAAGAAAATTACCAGAGCCACAGGCCGGATCAAAAACGCGAATGTTCGAGATACGTTTTCTGAGGTTAAGTAGCTTTCTTCCATTATCACCAGCTTGCTCCAATTGCTCACGCAGATCATCAAGAAACAGCGGATTTAAAACTTTTAGAATATTAGGTACGCTAGTGTAGTGCATACCCAAACTGCCGCGCTCTTCATCATCAGAAACGGCCTGAATCATAGAACCAAAAATATCGGGGTTAATCTGTGTCCAGTCCAGGCTACCAACATGCAATAAGTAGGAACGTGCAATTTTTGAAAAAACTGGTGTTTCTGTACTACCAGAAAACAATCCGCCATTCACATAAGGGAACTTATCTGCCCAGTTTTTAATGCCTTCTTTTTTACGCTCATGCTGCTTAGTATTCATCGAACGAAAGAGTTCACTTATCACCTCATGGGTGTTAGACGAATTACTTTCGCTCATTTGGGCAATAATGTCGGTAAATAAGTTTTTCCCATTGAAAATATCTGTATCTTCAGCAAAGAAACAAAAGATTAAACGCGCCATAAAATGGTTCATATCATGGCGGCGTTCAGCAGTATCCCAATCTGGATTTTTACTCAACAACTCTACATAAAGCCTATTTAATCGACTTGTTGCTCGAATATCGAAAGAGCTATCACGGATTTGTTTAACAGTACTTATGCCAGCCAGAGGAAGGAAGAAGCCAAAGTGATCAGGAAAATCTTCATAGTTACAGGCGACTGATTCACCACTTAAAAGATCTTCGGCTTCAAAATATTTGCCGTCGGTAGTGAGAATAAATTTGGCTTTGGCTTTGGACGTTGATGGGGTTTCACGAAGCTTAGTAAGCGTGTCGGCTGTTTCACCTTCAGGGCAGACCAGTATATGAATATTATTTCTTTGAAGAACACCACCATCATCCTTTAAGTCTGATGCATTAGTAGAGCCTTTCTTATCGCTCTTTAAGCGCTTGAGCGTAGTTTCTTTATTACCAAAGGCTTCTAGAAACGCAAAAGGAAATTCCTCAGCATCAAACGGCTGCTCAGCTAGCTGACTTATGGCTTCTTCTATCTCAACTGCATTCAATGTGGTGATACCGAAAATTTAAAATACATAAAACCAAAGATGCATCTATTGGTTAGTGGTGTAGTTATTATTAGAGGCAAGTCCTTTTTCATTATTATTGTTTGTGCCGTATTAAACCACATCAGAACTGCTTTGAAACAATATCTTTACCACCCATCAATATCTCCAAAATTAATGTCAAACTGACCTATCCCTTTGTGGCTAGTTGCAAATGATAATGATTCGCATTACTATACACTCTTGAATATTAGTAACAGTTAATAGAGGTATTAATCATGTCACGTTTCGGGGTTGTTTTTGCTGTTCTGGCAGTTTTTGGTAGCAGTCTTTATAGCACAGTGGCTGCGGCTTCTGCTGAGGTGAATTTGTATTCGGCGCGTAAGGAGGCGTTCGGAAATACGGGGTCAGGTCTTTCATTGTGCACGAATCCCTTTCAATGATTTTCATTAACCCCGTATTAAATCGTATCAGCAGTAGGTTTTTGAGGCGTTTAAGTCTGCCATATCAATAACTCTGTGAATTATGTTTTTAATAGGTTTACGCAATCAATTCCGGCCTGTTTTCTTTCAACCAGTGATTAACATCCTGTAACAGGCTTTCAGCATGTGCCAGGCATTCTTTAACAGCACTAGCTGGAACAATGTCACCTGAGTAGTCTGCAATATTTCGTTGTTTTCTTAATGCGTCTAACACGATAACTGTTTGTTTATCCAGACCAATTGTCTGGCTGAGTACTTGTATCATTGTCATATGGTGGCCGGGCTTGTTTGTGAGTGTTCTAAACCCGTTCGCCTGCAATGCAGCGCTTGATAGCTGCATGATGGCTTTGTAGGCTGCATCAAACCGATTTTCTAAACTTATTTCTATAACATGGGCATCTGCGATATTTCGTTCGGCTGATGATAATAATTTCTTAATGGCTGGAGCATCAGGCTCTATGGTTTCTAATGTCCTGCCAATCAGGTTATCCAGGCTCATCCTTCTCTCCTATTACATCCATTCGTGGCTTTGATAATACCTCTTTAATAAAGGCATCCTGATTTTTTTGCATTTGATTCCATTCTCCCTTTCGATAAATTTTAGGGTTTATTTCCCGCCGCAATGTTTCCTGTACTGGGTACAGTGCAGTCACCGCTTCTGTAAATTCTACATCACCGATAATCATTAAATCGATATCACTGGTTGATGTTTCTTTACCACTCGCCACTGAACCAAAAATGAAGGCCCAGTTTATACGATTCTCAAATGGTGTAAGTGCCAGATTAATAATATCTACGACACCAAAGGTTTTTTTGACGATGCCTAGTAGTTCCTGGTAAATAGGACATTCGGGGTTTGCCTGATAATGATGCTGGTTACCGATTTTGTTCATACTTAGAATGCCCGCCGCTTCCATACGATCCAGCTCACGCTTTATGGTTGCGACACCCATACCCGTTAAGCGCAAGATTTCTTTGGTATAAAAGCTTTTTGCTGGTTGCGCATATAACAGACCAAGTACGTTCTTTTGGGTCGTTGTAAATAGCGCGTCACCTATTTTACTCATTTTTTCAATACTCAGTAGTTCACTAAATGTGTACGATAGTTCATATTTTATGAACTATCAAGCTTAGAGGCTGACTTTTATATTGTGCGTGAATATCAATAATCAATTTAGCTTTGAAACAATATCTTTACCACCCATCAATATCTCCAAAATTAATGTCAAACTGACCTATCCCTTTGTGGCTAGTTGCAAATGATAATGATTCGCATTACTATACACTCTTGAATATTAGTAACA
>Ga0224511_10001725_pt1 | contig 13695 bp, 13 predicted proteins | sample SF_May12_sed_USG_2_FD_169988 | JGI IMG/M metagenome (GOLD analysis project Ga0224511, IMG submission 169988) | Sediment microbial communities from San Francisco Bay, California, United States - SF_May12_sed_USGS_8_1 | ecosystem: Environmental > Aquatic > Marine > Sediment | place: USA...
GGGACTGTGACACTTTCCTTCTGGTAACCATTCGATCTTCGATTCTGAAATGGGGACGCTTTCATTGGATCGTAATTGTACATGTACTGACCCACTTGTGGTGCTCCATACACAACCGTAACCGGTTGCAAAACTAGTATTCAGCTCGACAGCTTCACCATAGCATTAAAGAGGTTATACAAGCTACTGAAATATTGTTTCACCCCATGACTGTGACCTTGGATGGTGATTTCTCTATGACTGTGACCTTGGACGGTGATTTCCCTATGACTGTGACCTTGGACGGTGATTTCTCTATGACTGTGACCTTGGACGGTGATTTCTCTATGACTGTGACCTTGGACGGTGATTTCTCTATTTGTAATTGCTTCAAATAGTGAAATTTTCCATCCGGTAACTTTTTAATCTTATAAGTTCTGTTTTTAGGCCAGGACAGACATCAAGTACGCGGACAGGTACAGATCAATCAGATGAATAATAATAACAATGATATGGACGCTGATAACACAGAGGACCTAGTCCCCAGCCTATCGGTGAGTTACCTCCCCTGAACAAAGCTGAGCTAGACAAGACATGACTTTTGTTTTTGGTGAGAGGGCACTATGGTCGTTATTTCTCATAAACTAACCAATAATTTGAGGAAGGCACCAAGAGACCACCTCAGTGCCATCCCATGACATCATGACCATGACCGGTCATGAGGAACCCTGCCTTCGGGCACAATACCTCATCATCATCCCTTATTTACAAAAAATCCATCCTATCGATGGGTTCTGTCCCTTGACAAAACATGAGGATCTTAAGTTTTTGTTACCATCCCAGAATTCGCACAAGTACACATGACAGGTTAGTAGGCCAAAGGTGACTAGTTTTCGTTATCAGACAGGCTATTTGTGAAAGTTTGTATACATCTTAACAAAAAAAGGTCTTAGGTTCACAGCTGTCAAGTGTAGGGCTCTATCCGTTATCAAACACCCACACCGAATTTCTCATCAGCTTGGCTTAGTTTTCTGTTTGATTCTAGTCTGGTATATTTCTTGTTGCTGGAACTATGGCAAAGGGCACAATTCTTGTATGATGAACCTAAATGTCCTATGCATACATAAGTGCAGCCTACCATAGACCGTAATCCTTTATATGTATCTATTAAGGCTAAAGCTCCTGAAATCATATCATGACGTATTGACAGGCCATACCCTTACAACAGATGCACCCAACGCAGTACAACTATAAAATACACCCGTTGAATGTGTGACTGCCACAGCACACTAATCTCTACATGAACAGTTAAAGCCCCGAAAGGCTTTATGCTCTCCGGCATAATCCCTGGACATGTGAAAGGGTTTTTTGACCGTAGGTTACTATTGCCTGTTTGACCCCATATGGCTCATTAGTTCTCTGCGGTCAGATTGAATGGGTATAATTATGACTACCCCTGCATCTGGTGTAGGTACCTTTTCCCACGTTTAACAGTTCATTGTTTCCCCTACTATTGATGGGTTTCTACCTATCATAAAGTGATGATCTATTTGCTAGTCTTGCCTATGGCCAGGTCGAGATTGTGCTATGATTTATGACTGTGATTCACTCGATGAACCATTACCTTGGCTACTGAGATTAAGTTTCTTTCTAATGGGCGTGATATTGTGGTTTTGTTGCTAATGATATTTTTTGAGTGTGGTAGAATCGCTCTCTTTAGGTTAGTCAGACCTAGTTCCAACTACTAAATGATAAGTAATAAACTGCTTTTTTCTGGTCTGCACATAGCAGATAGCTCATGCAATTACCTCACCCAATGCCTCTAGGAGTTCAGATATATAGTAGCTGAACAAGATAACCCACTCTATTTCCATCAGATTAAATGTATCAAAACACCATGCGTCGCATCTTCCATACCAGCGACGCGTGTTATATCTCAAGTCATACGGGGCAGTTGCAAGTACGGAAAAAGTAGCCAAAAACTAGAAGCACTCGAGATGCCATACTCATAAGTTATCCTCTAATGGTTATATTTACCCTGGTCTCACTGTATATTCACTAACAAACCATGATAGTAGTGTCGCCCAGTCTAGAAAAAGCATGGTTTGATCAACAAAAAGTAGATACTACCCAAGGCCTCCCGTAGCTATACAGCTAATTGCATGGCACCTGTCTAATAGGCCCCTAGCAAATTCTGTCGCCACAGAAGTTTTTGTTTCCTCAGGTCTTCCTCCCCGTTATTGTGTCATGAGGGGATAACTTCTAATTCACCATTGGGATTTAGGGCAGTGCGCTTGAGAATTTATACTCTTTCGAACGACTGAATGATCAGGGGTTCAAACCGATGATCTAGTTAAAATCAAGTCCTCTCGCTCCTCAGCTATCCCAGTTTGACCAGAACTTTAATCCAGAAGCAAGTTCTGGTCACAGAGCTATCCCTGCCGTATTGTAACGGTTCCCAAAAGTATACCAGACATCCTGATCCGTGTGTAATGAGGGGAGGCATGACCTGCAATCATCAGCCACCATGGAGAGTGGAGAATCATTACTCATCAATATTCTTATTTCGGGATTACCCAACTATCAAAATGTAATTCTGCTTGCGAACCGACAGTGTCATAGCTAGGTTGCGCATTTTAAACCGAGTCTGAATCACCTTTGGTCCTCGGTCACTGGCTTAGGGTTAGAGGAGTTCTCTATAAGGTACGCGTGTATAAGCAGAGAGTCGTAAAAACGACTTCTGGTCTTATTTAAGCTATCCTTGTAAAATATAATAATTCCAAGAGTGCATCCGGATTGTCGGTTTCGGACCGAGAAGATAAGAAAAGAAGCTTCACCTACTGAGTGACCTTTTCTATGGGGCGCATTGGTGCAAGACTCCTACTGACGCTCCGTGGGAAACACCGATTCGACGACTCTGTAGACTGATTTCTGCACCACCTTTGACAGCTGTTCTGTCACGGAGACACATTAGGTCTATTCTAGAAACCAGGACGATGGCTGACGATGAATTTGATAATTAGGCTGGAACGATAGGGATTTCGAGTGAATTAGCCCATGTTTTCCATTATGGTCATTGCGGTCCGTGAAGCTTCCAATGTGTTGTGTAATAATTCATAAGCCAGCAGTGAAAATTTAAGTTGGACACGGTATTTTTATCCCGGTTATCGTCCCTATTTAAGGTAGGATCAGCAGAATGGTCAGTGTTTGGTTGGGGCGGCCATCGTCCCGGTTTTGAGAATAGCCCTAATATTATTATCACCGGGTTGTACAGTCAAATACACAAAATGTTGGGTGTTTGGTTGGGGCGGCCATCGTCCCGGTTTTGAGAATAGCCCTAATATTATTATCACCGGGTTGTACAGTCAAATACACAAAATGTTGGGTGCAGGATTGGGGTTTGGAGTACGGACATTGTGACTTGTACCTACTACTACCCTCCATCAAAAGCCGCTATTCTTCATTTGATTTGATAGTTTTATTTTACATTGATAGCTTAAATAAGACTAGAAGTCTTTTTTACATTAAGATTCTTAGTTAACAACTGTACTCAGAGGATTTACAGAATATATCCAAAATGTCTTTTATTTCCAACCGACTCACAGGATTTACAGAATATACCCAAAATGTCTTTTATTTCCAACCGACTCACAGGATTTGTGGTTGACTGGATTAAATGATAATTCTCCCTTGACAGTCGCCTTCATCCTCTTGTTGGGTTGCTAATGTACCAGGATCCTTCCTCAGGTCTGGAGACTCTTTACCACATCTGACCACTCTTGGCTACCCTCTGGTCCCCAAAGTCCCCACTAGTTCAGGAAAACAAAAGAACCATAAATGGAAGGCTGAATTACAGCAGATTGCCTGGTGGTTCGGCCACGCCACGGTCTATTGTTGTTTCTATGTATATTGTTCATTTCTTATTATGTTTTGTTTGCTGATCCCATAGAATTATAAATTGCGCGAGCATTATTAAGATGGACATCCGTGTAACCGAGGCTTTCCGTGTTGTAGGCTGATATAAGCAATGAGATTCTAAACGATGTTTTGAGCACTAATAAAATGGATCTGACTTGGCTCTAGTCAGTGGACAATTTCGCCTTGGGCTTTAAGTGCACGGCCACGGCGTTATACGCCATGACAAAGCTCCTGAGAAGCCCGAAATGATTTTTCGACAACTGTTTGCTCGCTATCAGCCGATCGACTGTTACTAGATCTCAAACTAACAGACTCAACCAACATGCAAAGGTCTTGGTGCTCAACTGTATATAGAACCGCTCAAGCTGTCCAACGAACTTTTTCACTTTGACCTGTCAAGGTCAATTTCAGGTCGAGCGATCAGACGCGTGCGGGTTAGCCCAGCAGCACTGTACACCCTTTGCTACATAGTATATATAAATATATATATATATAGACTAGATGTTTGATAGAACTGAATTTATGCCAAATTTTTGCCATGTAAAAGACGAGTTGGAGTAATCCTCTCATGGCATTGTGCAGACAACTCCAATTTATCGTATGCACCAAATCGAGTGTATCAAGGAGGGTTATATTTTTGGGTCCGACTATTTTATATACAAATCTACGTATTCATTGACATTTATGACGCGGAAGGCAAGGCTGAGACGCAGTGATTTCATTGTCAGGTCAAGGTAACATTGTCGATTATCGCTTTTTGACTACAGCGTCTATGATTGGATGCTTGTGTAGGCCAGCTAGAGAGCCCCAGTGCATGATTCACACGGGGACTTATGGGTAATTGCTAACTTATATTAATTCATAGTGCTTTTTCACCCTTTCTACTGATTTTTATCCAATCTTTTGGAACCTTGGTACAGCTTATACACAGACTGTTATTTAGCGCCATTATAAAGCTTCATATTATACTACCATTCACTGTACAGAAAATAAAAGAAGATAACTCCAAAAAGATTGTTGTAACCTAGACTATATGGAAGAGTCTGTGGAACTCGCTAAATACATGCACTGCGTAACCAAGATACATCTGACGAATTCAACGCCAAAACATTTATAGTGCTAGCTACAGAAAAGTGCTTATACATACTTTACGTTACGAAAACATTAAAAAATAAATATATCAATGCAGGCTGTACAACATGTAATAATACTAAGATTGCTTCTTGCTGTAGATAATCGGATGGGCCATCATGAAGTGGGTTTGGGTATGTGTTATGTCTAGAGGCATTGAGATCACAGTGGCTGCATCATGTAGTCAGAGGCGATGCGGAGTTGCACTCTCTTGTATCAATGAGATCGCAACTCCTAGAGCATTCATCACCAATGGCTATGATTATATGGAGTCATAGACGCGAAATCAAGGACATATTAATGAGTAAAACTTATGCTTTAAGCTTACAGTGTCAGTATAATCGGATATGGTGATCTTATGTCCCGCGATGGGTCCGCTAGCAATCTGGGTGATTTCCGCGTCATCGACTTCTTTACCGACAGCGACAACGATAACCTCTATCCCAGCATCCTTAGCTCTCTGAGCAGCAGCTATTGTCTTATGCGGGTTTGGTGATCGTCTGTCCATGATTATTACTGCCAGGTTTCTTACCTGTAATACACGACAAGGTCAAGGTTATGGGAATGACTTCTACACAGACTATTTTTGCGTATGACTTTTTCACTATGATGGTGAGGGTGCAGGGTTAGAGATTTGTGTTTCCACTAGTTACGGCTTAGCATGGAGTGAGTCAGACGGTACCATTGCTTCACCTTGGTTTAACATAGATACCATGCCGTCAGTGTCACCTAATAGAGACAATGTGATACGCGGTTGTTTGTGAAAACATCTACACATACAGTGATTATTTTGTTCAAAACCGTTTTGTTTAAGGAGGTGGCAATTATTTGAAGGTGCATGACCAGGTTGAAATGCGGGGTGAAATGCATGCCAAGTGCCTCATCCACTCTCTCACTACATGAGGAATCCCGGAAGCCTCTGGTGCAGGCTATCTATACAAAATATGTGAGTTTGTCTTGATTTTGGGTCAAACACTCTAGCCATGCAGTCAGCTTTTTCATAAAATGAATATTGATGCACCAGGGAGGCGCTATGACTATAAGGTCCCGGGTTCCGAACACAGGTTGTGCGCAGGATTTTCCATTAACTCTCTCCGTACACCCAGCAGCAAATGGGTATCCAGCTCTCTTTAGCTGGAGGCGGTGAGAAAGAGGAGTGGGGCCCCTCCTTATTTACACCGTTGCCGGAAAAAGCTGACTTTTTAACAGCCACTTCACCAATGGCCATAACAGCTATGGGACAACCTTTATGTTTTTTACTCAATACACCAGGTCAGCTTCATAGGAAAGTGTAAGAAGCACTTACGTCTGGTCTGTCTCCATTCTCAGGTGTGAAGACATGTGTGGTGAGAGCATCAATGTGATCTGAAGCCATGGTAAAATCCTCCTTAGCATCCTCTATATGCTCATCAATCTCTGGCTTAGTTTTGTATGTGTCAAGGTCAAATCCCAGATCAAGCTGGCATGTTTTGGGAAGCATGGCAAATCGCAGGGAGTCAGGTCTACAAAACATCGCTTCATATAACATCTCATTCAGTTTGTCCAGTTAAACTAACTAACTAACTAACTAACTAACTAACTAACTAACTAACTAACTAACTAACTAACTAACTAACTAACTAACTAACTAACTAACTAACTAACTAACTAACTAACTAACTAACCAACTAACTAACTAACTGACTAACGGAATTTACTACTTCATGTATGTATATTTAGTATGAGGTTGAATCTGAATGAAGGCACTAAGCCAGCTTGATTAGCTCTGCTATTCAACACACTGGACTCCTTCACAAACTCCCCCTTAACCTCAAGTATGTTGAATGCCCATGGTTAAATAAACCACATATAAAAAAAACTATAGGATATGATTTTAGTATTTTGGGAGATCTCAGGAATTCATTTAGGAATAACTTACCCAACAAAAGTGTTTTCGTCTGCTATGATAGATTGGATCATGTTCATTCCGAGCAGAGCTCCATATGGGTTCTCAGATGCTGATGCCAACACAAACGCCACGTCAGACTTAAAACTCACATCGCACACTACAATAGATAGCACAAAAATTTGATACAATTTCTAAATATAAAGCTCTTCGGAATAGTTTTCAGCTTTGTTTATGTAGTGATTTAAGTTTTCAATCTGTAAGAATGTAAATGCCCCCTAAAAAGTCAGATAAGCCTATTTGGATACTTGGAGTTATCTTACCTCCAACTGGGTTTCCTTGTACTTTGCATGTGGAGGCTACAAGTTGGTCGACCAGAAGTTCACCAAGGTCATCGAAAGACTCTACAGAGAACACGTGCATCTCATCGGGGTCAGAAGCAATCAACTCTATCTCAGACCAGTTTATCTGCAGGCAGAGAGAGAGAGCCATCATAAAATCAACTGGCCACGAAGTGAGCAGTGATCAAGTTATCATAAAGGAGGGGATAACTCTATGGCAGTGATCACCAAACGAAAAAAAGAAGGGGCAAATGCACTTATGTTCAGCTTTTTGTCAGACTTGGCTTGTAATATCTCACTTTTATGGAGCATCCAGAGACCAAGGCTATGGGTTGGAATAGGTGCATGCGGGTGATCGGTTTTTTCAACGTATGAACCGGACATCAGACGCATTTTTATTTTTTACCACGTCTGACTGTCCATGTCTAAACTATTTTAATTGCGTCTTACTGAAATCATGTGAAACCACCTAACAGTGCTACCCATTTAAAAATGATTTTTATTATGACAAATCTAAATGTGAGGTTTATTTGGACACAGTTAAGTCCTTTAGCTTTCAGAGGCTAAATATCAACAAATCCCAAGTTCTAGTCATGCTGAGTGTCCACTGTGAGTATGAGCTCCCTGCATAATTCTGAGCTCCTCCAGCCCCAACAAGCCTCAGGCTTAGAAGGTCCGTTGAATCGGGCAACTAATTGCCAGAGTAGAACAAAATAAAACCGGACACAAAAACAGGGTATAAACAGCTAAGCAGAATTTGGGTTCATCTGCGTGTGATGCTTACGCGCATTAGGTGCTCACGGCAGCTAATTGTTAAGCTTTCCCCTGAGGCAATGTGCACTGGTCGCAAAAGAAACTCCAATCAACTTTGATTTATTGGGTCAAGTACCGTTAATAAAACACACCAGTCTCATCACAAATCATCCCCACTTTGATGTGGCTCGCATATCAAAAACATATTTTTCGCAGAGGTACCAAATTTCTAAAGCGAGTCGATGTTCGGTTGACGCGCCGTAATTGTGATATAAGATTGTGTCACACGGACAGTAGTCTACCGAATTCTTTATAACTGATAACGAATAAATTATTATGTCAGCTACCTATATTTGTGATACTTGATACAACCCTATTGTCATCATTTTAGAGAAAGCAATGTTCAGCTTGAACAAGCTAATGAGTCTGATGCTTCCTTAAAAAGAGGGAGCGTCTGAAAAAACTGGCATTGTCTTTTGCAGCTCATTTGATGGGACAATTTTGTTGTTATAGAAATTAGAGTATTCTCCCCAGAGGTTTCTCCTATTGTTATTATCGGCGACTGACCGACTTTGAGTGTTAGTGCGAACCCTGGATCATCGTCTCAAAGTTGATTAAGTAAAACTTTTGTTGGAAATTTCTATTGTTTGAGTGCAATCGCTCGCCCGATTGGCTCGCTGTAATTTGACTTGATAATTTGTGAGAAAAAACATCATCTTACGAGGATTGTTATAAACGGGACAATGCCCAATAGCCAGGAGCTAAGCGCACAGCTAGTAACAATAAGTCTATGTCTGAGTATTCTGGTTTGGCGCTGGTTTCTACCTACAGGGCACATGTGGAGTAACAAGCACCTGTGACACAGCGCCATAATACTATTTATCCCTCGGGCCCAGGGTTTAAACATTAATTCGATGCACACTTTTGCTGTTAATGATTGATAGCTGGATAGCTCAGTGGGTGTACCACTTGGCCCAACAGTGAGAGGCCCTGGGTCATGCGCTTCCAATGTATGAGCTCCTTACATTATTCTTGGCTTCTACACACCAATTCAGAACAGAACTCATGCATAGGAGGTCTGTTACATAACTTGGCAACTTTTTTTCTCCCTTATGCCATTTCATATGCCATTTTAACCTTACGGTGAAGCTACCAAGTTAGATACTTGTTTTTGGTCAGTCACGATTTAGCATGGAGCACCATGGAGTGGGCCAGTATCAATGCTCTGGCTCATAAGGAGTAAAGTTAAAGTGAGAAGCTTATAATCGCAACGCGTTCTGCTATGCCCTAAATTTGAGCCCAGCTTCTCATAGTTGCCAGCCTATAGCGCCCTTGCATTGAACATTACCACTATCCCATATGGCAATGTGTCTGTGTAGGGCTGTAATATATTACCTTATTGCTGACCGCTACGGCGAAGATGGTGACATTGTGCTCCTGGAGAAGTCTGGCCTGGAGGGCGGTAAGACGAGGATACCAACTCGCTCCATCCGTGATCAAAACAGCGATCTTGGGGACACCAGGGCGCGCTGCTGAGAAAACCTTATGTCGAACAAACTGTAGCACCTTGTCAGTTCGAGTGCCTTCAAGGAGAACGAAAAGAAGATAAGGTCACGGATCGAAACTTTGTTCACACCATGGTTCACAGTGTGTTTCAAATAGAATGTGAGCTTGTGATGTGATCTGATTATGACAGGGTAAAAAATAGTCGATACACCCCCATGTTTGATACCAGCCAATGTCATGCCATCGTTTTATTTTACAGGGATGAACATCTTATGTTTGTAAGATGATCCGTGGTGCGCTTCACACAGAAGGTTACTCTGTGAATGGCCCTGCTTTATTTTCGCCGCGATTCGTTCCTCCAGCATTGGACGGAGATAACTCGATCCAACAGATAAGTTTTCCGATGACCTCATTACTTGTTGGTATGCGGCGTGGGTCAGATCTGATAAGTTATTACAATTCTGAATCATATACTGGGTACATTTTATAAAACAAAAGGCAGTGTCATTCTCAGATTCTGGGCCATCTGATAGAATTCATTAGACTACAGTTTTAGACGCAATGAGTTATGTGAATGGAATGACAGGCGTTGACTCTTTAATTGTCAAATGGTTAGCGCTTAATCATCCCCCTTTACAAAGAAGAAAATTTCATAACGCTCAAATCTCACTGTATACGAAAAGGTTTGGATCTACTTTCACAAGAAAATATGCCCTAAACACAACAAGCGAAAAGGTACAAGGTACCTGCCTGCCGTATTTATGTCCAAACCAGCGGGATATGAGACTGTTGCCAAGGCATTACGAGCAGCCCAAAGATAGAACATAATTCACCTGGTACAGATTACTGTAGTACTCGCGTCATGCATAATGGCACTGCATGAGGCCAGTTCATTAGATCATTACTGCCCGAAGCCCGCATCACACCCACAACATGGTGCTCGTTGTTCTGCGGTTAAACCGAAATTGGAATCATTTTTTGGCTAATATTCAATCAAGCATGTGCAGGTATTTACTAGCTTGTAATGTAATCATGACAATGTTTGCCATAATGATATATTAGAACCATGCCTGTAGGATATGACTGAATGATGTTAGGAAGCTGGCCCAGTATAACTGATATTCGAGGTCAGTGACCATAAAATCGCTAATTCATTCCCCCATTAATTGAAATAGTGAGGTTCTGGCTAGTGACTAGTGAATAAGATAGCTCTTCACCAATTAGTGGATAGCCACCGCTTAGAGAATGGACATTGCGTTTAGGGGGTAGGACACTGAGTTTATAGCAGATTGCAGAATAGGCTTAGGATCAGTGATTTTGGGCTCAAATCCCATCGCAGTGTCATTGCAGTTCTTTTCCAGATATAGTTGAATACAGATTGCAATGAGTAACTTCCTTTATGAGGCACACCACGGACCATTTTGGAAACACAATGACATCCATGTAATTGAAACATAATCCTAGTGAGAAAATCTGCTGCGTCATAAAAGTACATGCGCTAAGTCTAGACACTTACTTTACATACATCCGGAACTTAGAGAATATAAATATATGGTAAGTACCTCTCGTTTGATATCGCAATTCGGATATTGACTGTGTAAACATTTTGGGATGAACCGCCCTTATTGCCATGAAAACGTAACCGCGGTGAAATATAAACACAAGGGATACAGATTCCCTGACTTGGAAATTTCATGCGGTATTATTAGTAAACAAACACTGATAGCAGCACATATTTTCGGCGTGATAAGATCAAGACATCTTCGTGACTTTTCTTCCAGATCATTGGTTTAGTAAATAATCTCGGTTTAAAAAATCAAAGTGCAAGAGGAAATACTTAATAAGATGGTAATGTAATGACGCCATGGAACATCTGATTCCTTTATATTGAATGGTGGCTTAGATAATTAAGAAAAAAAGTTTTTCCGTGGCAGTATTGCATCACCATCTAACTTGGCATTTCCTCTAGACTTTGGAGTCAATCTTTAGCTAATGTTCAATCGCTGTGCTGAATGGTAGCTTAGATAATTGCGGACTGCGAGTGTGATCTCTTCATATAAATCCTAGCTTCCACTGCGAGTGTGACCTCATATAAATCCTAGCTTCTATTGCTCCAATACTTACGGAGACTTAGGAGGTCCACTAAATGGGATGGTCTAGCGATCGATAGAACAGAAGATAAATGAATAATATTCAATTTTATGAAAAAGGGATACTAATATTGTTGATTTTCTTGCCCTGTATTTGAGTAAAATAAGCTCCCTAAACTTACCTCCAGTTTTTTGGTCGATTTTGGCGATCGCGTTTGAGACATCTTCATTCTTTTTATAGTCAGCGAGTCCGAATCTCAAGGTAACTTTGTCAGCAAAGGTCACAACAGAGATGCGGGTTTGATCGGGGCCGACGTCAAAACTCTCGGTCAGGTTGGCAAGAAATTCTCGTTGTCGAGCAAAATGAACAGGCCAGATACTCGAAGACTCATCCATAATGAACACAATGTCTGCCGGCTTTCCTGGGCATACTACAAAACACAAAATATGGCGGAGTAATAACTTTATGGCGCAACTCCGAGTTCCGACGATAGAATTCGAATGACTTTCCCCCTCATACAGAAATTGAGGTAGAGGGTTGAACACGCCGCATCAGTTTTTACTGAGCTGGTTTTCTTACTGGTATATTCCTTTTTGTCTTCTGCAGGAAATAACCAAGAAGTCGGTCATGAAAGCTCGATGGGAGAATGAATGTATCTCATGGTCTGCCCTCGATTCCCCTGGCTTGGATTTAACTCCCGACCGTGGTGGAGTATATCAAGGGATTTTTCCCTGGCTGATCACACACATTTGTAGAGGAGATGGATGTCGCCAAGTCGTCACAGACCCATTGAAAGAAGGATATTAGGAATAAGAAGCAACACGGCAAGATTCCGATTCAGATATTCTTTGGCGTCGAAAAATGGCAGCCGTGCTTTCCAGCATCCCTATTTGTCACATTTTTGATACAATAAAAAAGTATAATAGCAAAATTTCGACTGATGGTGTCACTTGTTTGTGCATTTGCATGGCCCATTGGTAATCCCGAGGTGGGTGACGTTTAACATTGCGAAAGTCGAAAGAAAATGCTCTTGCTGGCCTATTGAGGGAACAGAATTTTCCTTTATATTCTAACAAATGTCAGGGATATGCGGAAATTGGCCTTTAAGCTCTGAGTTTTGCAAGGTGCATTATTATAGTAGACTTTCTGTTTTCACCTGAGCGACTCATATGGAAAGTATCTCCACGTTATGAATGCGTTATAAGAAAAACGCACAGAGCTTGAAATGTTATATTAGCAAGCATTTTTGTAATAGATACAACCAATCCTAGTAACAAGTGGGGATCACGCTTTGTTAATACGGCAGCGAGTATTATGAAACAAGAGGCTTAGAACCGGATTGATGCATTAATCCGCTCAGGACAATCGAAATGCCTAGTCATCTTTAGACATCTTTCCGCTAACATTTGGAACGCGCTTCCGACGCACAAAGTTGCATCACTCTTTCATCACGGTTGTAACACCGGAGAATTTGAACTTTTAATAAATGAAAGTTTTCACAATTTTGTTGCGATAGTCAGCATTGCGATCTGTGATGCAATACAGTCACTTTCCATAAAACGTTTCGCAGCCATCTATGCAGATAGTAAAACATAACTGAATAAATATAAATAATAAAATAATAATAATATATTGGAAATACAAAATTTGGCTAGAGCTTAGCAAAGTCTTACACCGCTGCGCTGCAACAATTTTCTGCCAGCTTGGGTGGTTTTATTGCATCATATGTGTCCAGCTGAGATGAACTAAAATTGAACACTTTGATAATTAGCTCCTCTACCCAGGGTTCTCCACTAATCAGTGACACGTCACTGCCAAATAAAAATACGAAAACAAACCCGGTTTCGGAGTAATACAAAACCAGGACACAAAACAGAGACAAATCATCTTAAAAACTACTCTATACTTGTCGATCAGACATCGGTGATATAATCTAGCATGAGACTAGTAGTAAGCTGCGGTTTTACCAAGCGGGCGTTGAAACAGTTGCTTCTAACGTCGCGTGGTTGGTATCTGATAATCTCAAAGGACTACTACAATGTTTCAGTCTTGTTAGATGCGGAAGGACCGGTGTCATATCAACAAATCATG
>Ga0224511_10001726_pt1 | contig 13695 bp, 12 predicted proteins | sample SF_May12_sed_USG_2_FD_169988 | JGI IMG/M metagenome (GOLD analysis project Ga0224511, IMG submission 169988) | Sediment microbial communities from San Francisco Bay, California, United States - SF_May12_sed_USGS_8_1 | ecosystem: Environmental > Aquatic > Marine > Sediment | place: USA...
AATACAGAACAAAAAGATATCTTAAGTATCAAAATATTCATATACTACTTTTTCTATTGCGGCGATTTTCTCAGAGCCTGGCTTCACAATATGGCAAGCCATTCCTTTTAAAAGGAAATTTTATTTCTGCTTGGAATAAAAGAAAAAACAGAAAGCCATACTTACCCCCACACACCCACACTCCCATAAACCACGCAGAGTCGCTGTACTGTTTTAGAAACAGGTAAGGTCGGGTAACCCCGAGAACAGCTTTCAATTTCGTTTTAATTTTATAACTCTAATCCATTTGATTAAAATTGACCTTGTACTGTTATAAATAACCATGATTAACAGTTGCTGAACTGTCCAAGAACACGGTCATAAGATGGTATAATGGTTAAACACAGTGCTAAATTTAAGTGACTTGGTTTACACCTCAGCGTCCAGTACGGTTTCACGCCACCGTCAACAATTAATGTAAACTGCATGGATATATAATACTATTATACGCCTTAGTGCAATCACCCACACATGTACAAAATAACGCATACATTATTCAACAAAAGAAGTTGTCTGAAGTAGGAGAAATAAATAAATAAAATGCCATCTGTCATGAATGACATATTGTACGTATTCCAAATTACTTTTAAGATCTTTAAATAACTTCATACATGGATTTTTGTCAATATAATTAGACACTATCAGATTTTGTGAGCACAACATTTATAGTAAGATTATGTGATTGTGTCTTAACGACATGCCATATGTTGCATTCATTACGAGCCATGTGTTGATATTAATAACGAACACACATATATATAGTAAGAAACAGCTATTCTTGCATATAGGGCAAGGGTTTCCGCATCAACTTCCGGCGCTCGAAAACTCTATCTTACGCCCCTATGTAAGACAGGTCGCATGCGATGACGTCACGATTTCCAGTGCACTACGTCTGTACTGATTTCATTTGTTTTGCTGAGTTCTGGCCGTAAACAGTAAAGATAGTGCTATAATCGTTCAACATGTAATTAAACAGCAACAAAAAACCTGACAACTCTCAATTTAAACCATATAACATAAAAAATGGAAGTTTCTTAAATGTCGACCGTGGGAAAATCCCGTTGCCAATTGCGATGACCTCGAATCCAGACACAAGGAAATTATTAACCAGGCTTTCAACGAAAATCCTGGTTATTAGATTGGTAAATGGCGGGCGGGCGGGCGGGCGTATCCTAAATGGCGTCAAACTAAGGTTTCCGCTCAATAACTTATCAGTTCATTTTAATCGATCTTAATGAAACTTTATCTATAGACAGCTTTTATAAAGACCTAGCTTGGGATTGCATTTGGGGTCGGTCGCGTCATGGTCAACGTCGCTGTTACTAAAAATTGAAAAAAAATGTTTCCGCTCGTGAATTTCAACCAATCTTGATGAAACTTTGTCTATATATAGCTTTCATGAAGACTTAGCTTGGGATCGCATTTGGGGTTGGTCAAGTCAATGTCACTGTTACTAAAATAGAAAAAAAAACATGTTTCTACTCAATAACTGAAGTAAATTTCAACCAATCTTGATGAAACTTTGTCTATAGACAGCTGTCATGAGGACCTAGCTTTGGATTGCATTTGAGAATGGTCGGGTCAAGGTAACTGTGCCAAGGTTAAGGTCAATGTTATTGAAAATAGAGAAAAAACATTTCCACTTATAATAACTTTGTGTTATGAGGATGTTTATTAGGGAAATAAAGGTAGGTATAATATCTACTAGTTTTCTTGCCATTGCCGTGCCGACATACACGTGGTTTTAAAGTTAATTCATTTCTCTTTCTTAGTAATTTATACAATAAAAGCAGAATATACTTCACTTTCTGGTTTCTATTACACAATATGATGGTATCTACATGTACTCTACACAGCAAATTGACTCTGCCTCCTATAGGCGGGCACCGGTAACTAAACCAACGCATGAAGCCTTAGTGCAGAAGTTACACACTACGGCAAATGGACAGTTCCACAACTGTTAATCATGATCATTTATAACTGTACATGGTCAGTTTTAATCCAATAGATTAGGATTATATTGTCAGCTGACAATCTGACCTAAAAAATACAAAAGAAAGCATAATTTATGTTTGTAATAAAACTTACGACAAGATCAAAGAAAATATGCCGCTTGGGGAGGAGCTTGAAAAATTTGGGAACTATTCATTTATTTTTATGCCATATAGTTTTTGCATGGTCTGTCTGTGTATCACGGGGTTCAACTCGGTCACACGATAGAAAGATGCCTGTTGAGTTTTGGTCACTGAAGCCTGTCTATAGAGTCACTGTTTTATGCGAGATTCGTCTTTCTGAACACATGTCGCATCAATCAAAATGCTAAGAAACGATATAATTGTTTTTAAATATAGTAACCCCATAATGTATGCTTAAAGCATATATAGACTTGTGTCATATAACGACGTTTTGGGCGCAATAATGTGTTATAGCAGACGCTGTTTTGGGTTTAAACTGATGTTTTATACACCACACATTACATTGATGGTGTTTATTTGATAAACTGGTTAAATAAAAGGCATTTGTGGATATGTGCACTCTTGTTCAACAATGCAAAATGTTCATTTGCAATTATAATGCATCAGTATGATCAGCTAATGCACAAATCAGTAAAAGCAAACATTCTATGCATGTCACGGTTTATTTTCGAAGGTCACGATTTTTGTGACGATAGCATTTGCAATGTCACAGATTGTATGACGATATATTGTTTGCAGGGAAACACAGCCAGATGCAAATACTGCCAGCTGCAGTTCAAAGGATCTACAGAAGCCGTACGGCCTGTTGCTGCCATCCACCCAAAACGGCAAATCGCCTTATTAATCTCAAGGGGGGGGGGCAAAAAGATTTAACCACGGACATACAGCGTAAATGGAGAAGACATTGATATGGCAAACACAATAAAATCAGTAGATTGTTTTTCATGATTCATTTGCATACTTAAGGCCTAAAAATCCGACTCTAACTGTCGGAACTGGCCGACCCTAGACTTTTTTTAACGAAAATACTTTTTTTCGTTGGGGTCTTTATAATTGAGGTTTCAATTCTAAAAAAACAGAGCCGACCCTACCTAATTTTTTTAAGACCGTTGCCCTAAACACAATATTTATTTTTTGGCCTAAGTAGCACAATTGTTGCACTGGGATGGATTAGTATAAACGAAACTGGTGTTATATACTTAAACATCATTTTAGAACTGTTCATAAATCTATAGTAAAGTATTGACGGTTGTGATAATAGTTATGTAAACACAGCCATGTAACATATATATTACAAGTTGAGTATCACGTGCATATGGAATTAGTTGTACTCAATGATCAATATATGTGTGGATCAATGCAAATAGTGAATGATAATAATTGTTCTAAATATTATTAATTTATATATGACATACTAGTATGCAAGCAACATCGGTTTTGCCATGTCATTTTATCTATGTTTATAATGTACACAACCATACCAAGAATATACTAATATAGTCAATGTTATTGATTTGTGTGAATAGAAATTTGCATAACTCGTTAAAAGCAAATATCGCTTTCATGCTAACATGTATTGTACACACATAATATTGGAATCATTTTCATATTTGTACAATGTAGTTTTACCCTTTCATTTCTATTGACTCGTATAAACATTTGTTAGAATTATCATACTTATGTTTTCGTATACATGTACTATTTCATTTCATACTATATTAACTTATATTTAAGTTGTATGTGTAAAGTTATCATATGGAAAAAAGTGTCTATATGCATTCATTGTTGTAGTTATCGCCTTTGAACGTTTGTACACATCAATATACAGTAAACACCTAAGTAAAGTTGAACTTTGTTTGGTTTTACCCTAGCTCCTGTTTAGATTTGTAAGTCTTATAGGGGCAGTCTGGGCAGGCGTACACTTTCTTTTCTGGTGACGGATTGTTATAACTATCGTTCATTGAACACTCCGGGTTGAAAGATACTTCTGTTTCATCGATAAAAGATGATTATTCAATGAATGAAACCTCTGAAGCGTCCATGTTTAATGGCAGCAAACCGTGACCCTAGCGACACAAATACGTGACATTAGATTCACTATCGTCACAAAAACAGTGACAATTATTAACAAATAGCAGACTGAACTCAACAAGTTGAGATCTTTACGTATATGTACTAAACAATGCAATACTGTGTCTAAATTTAATTAATACTTGCATAACTAAATGGGAATAACTAAAGACTATGCCTTTAGTTGCACAGTTAACCTATTGTCATATTCGTGAACATATTTAACAAGTAAAGAGTTAATTATTTATTATTGTTTGCTTTTAGAGCACACATCCTTAGTTATATCTTAATAACACATTATGTAGTGAATAAATAACTTACTAGCTAATCAGAGATTCAAATTTCTTGAGGTATACTGTAAAAATATTAATGACAAGCTAATTATTTCAGCTTAAACAGGTTGACATCCACAATTCTCAGAAATAAACAGTGACTGTATAGACAGACACGCTTCAGTGACAAAAAATCAACAGGCATTTTTCTATCGTGTGACCGAGTTTGACCCCCGTGGTATCTGTCTGTCACAAAACTTTAACCTTTTTCCTAAATGCACATGTTTTGTGCTAGAACCTTCAAACTGCACATGACGATTGGCCATAAGGAGTACGTGACCTCTGCCAACCTTAGGGCTCCCCAGATCAAAGGTCAAGGTCATAGGAAAAGGTCAAAGGCAACGGGGCATAGTCTTTCACAAGACATATTGTTTCCACACGCATTTTCCCAAGCTTTTTTAGTCCTGACATTTATTAACTTTGAGTTAAAGACGAATTCAATTTATTTGACTTCCTAACTTATATGACTTTCATTGAACAAAAACCATAGAGGCCTTCTTTTTCCTCAAGCCAGTTGTAACCTTTTCTTTTGGAAGAAATTCATATGACTGTCTTTGAACAAAATGCATTTGTTGTCGCTCACTTTAGCTTGGGAAAAAGTCTTGCTAGCTTCTTAGATATGTGTCAGTGTGTACACATTTGCATTTACGTTTCTAATATTCCATGTAATCACATAACACTTTATAGTTTATAGTTTATTGTATCAAGTTTATGTACTGAACCCAACCTCTAACGCAAGCAGCTATTTCATGATATTCTCAATTCATTGCTCCGTAACTCTCTAGTTACCATATCTGACAATGGATTATCACAATGTATAGCTATATTTTGTCTCCCAAATAATCTGCCGACAATACAACGCAAGGTAACGTTTGTGTTCATGTTTGGCAAGTTCATGTCACTGAAGAGTTGATGGATAAACCAAAATATTTGGAGACATAATATTGTACATTACCATTCAAAGTGACATTTTGAATTCCCATTGATTTTACCTTGGTGATGCGTTAGTAGTTTGTTTTAGTATAGTTTGTATCTTAGTTTTTCTGCCATAGCTATCTTCTTCGCTTTAGAACTGAACAGAACATTAATGCTATTATCTGCTATTTTCAGATTTAAATATAAGATTACAAAATAAAACAACTTGGCTTCTAATAAAGTGCCACCCTCATATAACAATTTGAAACACCTTATTTCTGAAGCGGTTGGGGATGTAGACACTCAGTTAAAAGCTTTAGGGTTTGATCTGACAAAGAAATAGCCATACGTGCCATTACAAAGATACGTCAGAGGATTAAACAGTTAGATGAAAAGTCAAAGGAGATAGTAACTGGCTTGAAAAAGGGGAAGCAAGAAATTGAGAGACAACAAAGGGTTGCAGTTAAACGGCAACATGACTTGACAGTACAGAATGCAAGATTTGCAAAGCAGATAAAACAACGGGAGGGCGACTTAAATGACACCGTTCCTGACACAAGCTTTAGTGAAGGTGATATCACAATTGTTGGAGCAGACGTCACAAAAGATGGTGCAGACGTCACAAAAGATGGTGCAGTCGTCACAAAAGATGGTGCAGATGGAACAGACCATTCAGACAATAATAGCAACAAGTAGTTCGATGGTAAGTAGACTGTTTTACACAAACTTAGATCACTTTACTGTGATTTCTCCCCCCCCCTTCGTGAAGATACACGTGTTTAGAAATCACAATTTACAAGACATTTTGTTGGTGTGACCATGTATGTTCTTTTTAAAATTTAAAATTTGTTCATCTCTTTAAATAAAAATAGATGTACATGTATATTGCAAAATCCATCCCCATGCATTATCATTTGTAGCTCAGCTGTTGTTCCAAAATCCTTAAAATTGGCTATAACTTCATTATTTCTTGAGGGGTTTTGTGCATACTTGCACATATTGAATATTGGAAACACATATATTAGACTTTGACAATGAACTTCGGATGAATGTTATAATTTTTATTTCTTGATGGATTTTTTCGTACTTTGTATACATTGATTCTTAAGACAAAAAACGTTTAACAGGCATACCACACATTGACCTAAAACTTTAGATGACCTTTTAATTTAGAATCATTTGAGTTCAAATACATTAACATTGGTCATAACTTATTAATAATTAATATTAATTATTGTTAATAGATTTTGTTCATAGTTGCAAACATTGATCCTAATGACAAGGACTCTCACAGCCAAGCATTGGTGTCTTACTGACACTCTTTTATTAGAATGAATGATCATAATTGATCATAATTGGCTTTTGGGTTTTTCCATATTTTTTTCTCTACAATTATGCACACCAAATTTGTTATAGCTCCACAAAAAGGATACATTGTTTGTTATAAAATACTTTGTACAATGCCATTGAAATGATCACTTTTTGCAACATCGTTTTCTTGAACTGTTCATGTTTGTTAGTACTGTTTCAACATAATTTCGTTTTCAGATAATTTTGGACTTTAAAATGCTTTGAATTTATTTGTCTATATATAATTCTGGCTTTGTAAAACACAGATTGGTCCAGTTTGCCAAATTTATTCAAAACATTTTCATATCATTACTTCAAATGGAATGATCATGGAATATTGTTTTCCTTATGCTATTAGAATTAATACCTGATATGGGGGCTTGTTTGAAGGCCACTAAGCATGTGTAAAATAACATGGTTTTATGCACAGATACGAACTTACAAACGTATTATTGTTGGCAAACTGGACCTCTGTTTTTACAAAGCCAGAGTATATTCTTTCATTGTACTTATTAATGGGTTTTGAAATAAATAATTATATTTTTAGTGAGTGAAAATGCCTCGACTACAGAAAATGTCCCCTCATCAGAATCAGAAACTGGATAGAGAGAGAAAACAACCAAAAAATATTAAACCTAAAGTTGACTCAGAAAAACTATGGACCACAGATGATGACAAACCCCTAGCAAGAGTAAATAATAGAGACATTGTTCAAAGAGGATTAATCCAGTCAGTTGTGTTTACTTATGTTGACTTGAACTAGCAGCTGAACAAATGCCTTGAATTAAACAACATTGATAAGGCTGAACTGAACGTGGATGTAAACTTAAGTGCCAGTGAACCAGGTCAGATAGATTCACAAGGAAGATGTGTGAACATTAGCAGATATGGAAATTGCTTCTTCAGATGCATGTCATACCTTTTATGTGGATATCAATCATATAACAATCAGATTAGACAAGTACTGTTGTTGCATATGTGTAGTTACCTAGAAGTTTTAAGGTCATTGCTCCCAGGAAATATGTCGATTATTCAGTACATAAACCAGTCCAAAATTGCAGATGACAGAGTGTGGGCAACTGATATGGAAATCATCACTTTGGCACATCTTCTTCGGTTATACATTTACACTTATTCCAGATATAGGAATCAGTTAAAGTAGTTGAAGCATACGGCACGAATGAGTTGACAATTCTGTACAAGTCAGTGACAAGAATATCTATCTAGATCATCAAACAGGCAACCACTTTGATGTTGTTATCTCTGTTGTTCCCGAGACTCATGTTAGCCCTGAAGGAGAAAAGTCAATGCTTTGGAGTGAAGTTCTGAAACAAGCCAAATTGACGAAACAGAACTATAACAGATTGTATAAGCAGAAACAGATCAGAGATCTAGACATCAAAGAAAATGAAAATGCGAAGAAACGAGCAATGAGAAGTTATCCTGACTCCAAAAAAAGGCAAATGAAAGAAGAAACAAAAAACTGCGCTTGATTCATCTAGATCCAGACATAGCAATGGTCGAACAACAGAGAAGTAAAACATGTGAAATGAAATGTGGAAATCTTGAAAAACAGTTTGAAAAGAACCAAAGGCGCAGTGTGAGTTTACAAATCAAACGAAACAATCCAGAAATCAAACTTAATGAAAACCATAAAAGAAACAATAATAGTCGAATCAAAAGAAATAAACCAGAAGTCAGACACCAAGAAAATCAGACCAGGTACACGAGTCGTTAAATTAGGCGTAGTATACCAGAATCTGGACATAAAGAAAATCAGACCAGGAACAAGAGTCGACAAATTAGGCTAAGATATGGAAGAAAAAAATCCTAGACAGCCAAGTGGAATTATTTACTGATCTATTAAAAAGGAGTGATGACTTTGTATGTACATGTTGTCATCAGACATTCTACCAGCATAGTGTGTACACTGTTGCACGCCAACATCTACTGAACAAAGGTATCTCCGAAGAATTTTTAAAGAATGCACTTACTGACTATACTAGTGTTTCAGATGTAGAGTGGGTGTGTAAAACATGCTATAAGTTCATTACTGTGTCTCAAAAACCACCTTTACTGTAGCAAATGGATTTCAGTTACCAAAACTACCAAATCATCTGTCATCACTTTATCCTACTGAAACTGAGGAACGGTATAGTGCACATAAAATTCCATTCGTGCAACTAAAACAACTAGGTGTAGGAAAACAGATCGGAATTTATGGAAATACTGTAAATGTACCAATGGATCATTCGCAAGTAGTTTCCAGTCTACCAAGACGATTTGAAGACACTGAAACTATTCACCTGCTGTTTAAAAGAAGGACTCAGTATAAATATGCTATGTACCATGAAACTGTAAGGCCAAAAGGTATATATGATCTTACAAGGCATTTGATAGAAAACAGTGAACTGTACAAAGAAGAGGGCGTCCAACTAAATGAAGAATGGTTTGAACATGAGGAAGATACTGATATAAATCGTGTGTCTGAAGAAGACCTGATACAGCTTGAGACTAAGAAGGATGAAGAAATTGAGGAAGCAGAGGATACATGAGGAGGAACGAGCTGGTGCTGGCAACAAAGACACAGTGTTTCAAAATGTAGACTTTACTGATGATGGTGTTCATGCCTTACAAATTGCTCCAGGTGACAACAGACATCCTATCAGCTTATTTATGGACACATATGCAGAAGAAAAATCCTTTTCAGTTTTATTTGCCGGACACAAAAGATGCTATGATGAAGACAAATCAGTGCCAGTAAAGTATAGTGCCACCTGTAAGGCAGAGCTAAGGAATGTTGATGGAAGATTTTCAAAGTCAGTACCTAACATATTCTTCAAGCTAAAGAAGTTACAAGCTCTCCAGATGAGAGCAACTACTGCTCCCTGAAAGTCTAGAAACAACATGTTAACAGCCGGTGAGCTAAAGTCTACACCACAAATTGAGACTTTTCTGAAACATGACGAAGGCTATCGATTTTTAAAATCTCTACGGTCATCACCATTATTTTATCAAACAAAGCAAACTTAATTATTTGCAATGATTAACCAACTAGGTCTGCCAACATTCTTTGCAACTTTCGCAGCAGCAGAAACAAGATGGACTGACCTACTGCTGTTGCTATGCAAAAAGGATGGTCGAAATATAACAAAGATGACATTGAAGATTTATCATGGATGGACAAGTGTTAATCAGTTTAATTTTTCTTATCCAGAAAACCCAACTACTTGTGCTCGGCATTTTCATTATCGTACTCAACTTTTCCTAAATAATATCCTGAAAACAAGTGTGTCACTAATTGGCCAATTAAACGACTACTTTATACGCGTCGAATTCCAACAAAGAGGCTCTCCCTATTTACACTGCCTTTTCTGGGTGAAAGATGCCACTGTATATGGGATCGACACACATGAGAATGTCTTAGAGTTAATTGATACCAACATAAGCTTTTTAACAAAGGTAGAAGAAGAACATACCAAATTAGTCCACCTGCAAACTCACCGCCATTCAATATCATGCAAGAAAAGGGGGAAAGTGGTGTGTCGATTCGGATTCCCTCTGCCGCCAATGGAAAAAAAAACAATGATTTTGGAACCACTTGATTCCGACACAGGTGATGAAACTTTAAAAGCAAATAAGAAATGTTATTATCACATCACAAAGGTATTGAAAACTTTAAAACAGACGAATACATTTCCTTTCAACAGTTCCTAGATAAATGCGAAGTGACATATGAACAATATATATAAGTGCAGTGATGTCATCATTGAACAAGAAGCAAGTAATGTTGAAGAGGTCAGTGGAAGATATTAGAATCAATAACTACAACCTAAAATAGTTGAAGATATGGCAAGCAAATACAGATCTACAGTATGTACTTGACCCATGGGCTGTATTTGTCTATATTGCAAGTTATATCATAAAGTCACAACGTGGAATGAGTCAGCTACTTCAAGCTGCTGCAGAAGAAGCCACAAGAGGCAACCTTAAACTCCGTGACAAAGTCAGACTTACAACAAATAGGTTCCTGAATCACTGTGAACTTTCTGCCAAGGAAGCCACCTACCTGCTGCTACAACTACCTTTAACACAAAGCTCAGGTGATGTCATTTTTATAAACACATCGCCTCCTGACAAACGTACAAATTCTTAAACCAATATCAGACATACAAGTTACAACGGCTACCTGATAACTCCACTGATGTCACTTGTTCAGGAATGATTGATAAATATGAACAAAGACCAAAATTGTTAGATAGTGTGTGCCTAGCAGAGTTTGCTTCAATGTCTGAGAGAAAGCCACATAGAAAATCAAATACAACAAAGGAAGTTAGAGTTGAAAAAGACGAAATTGATAACAATGTTGACAGCATAACACCTAGCATTGAGTTAAACTTACTGATGGGTATTACCTTGTACGAAGTGCAACTCCAAAGATTATCCGCTATGTGAAATTTAATATCAAGAAAGATCGAAAGCAACACTTTAGAGAACAATTGATGCTTTTCAGGCCATTTAGAGATGAGCTTAAATTAATGAGATCACCCAGTACCTATTAGGAAAAATATACAAGGTGATATGAAGAGATTACTGTAGTTCGTCACAAATTCCAATCAACATCAGAAGGCATGGAGGAGGCTATGAAAGCAGTTTCTGAGCAGATAGTGGGAGAAGAACTGGATGAGGTAGCACCAGCAGCTAGACAATCAGAGAAAGATGCCAGTTCGATTAAGGATGATCAGAGCTCTATTATTCAACCACCAAATGATAGGTTATCTGAGTATGATGTTGGACTGGATATAGGAGGAACTGCTGACACACGAGAACTTACAATTCCAAATAGATTGACTGATGAAGAGTATCTTATGGCCGCAAAATCTATAAACAAAGAGCAGCGTTATTTCTTTTATGAGATCATGAGAAGAACAAAATGTGATTCAAATCCTTATTGTAGTTTTTTATCTGGAGGAGCAAGAGTAGGCAAAAGTCATGTCCTGAAGTTATTCTACAAAGCTTTAGTACGTTATTTTGATAAAATACCTGGGGAAATCCTGATATGAAGATTGTAATAGCTGCACCTACCGGAAAGGCTGCCTACAATGTGAGGGGCAATACACTTTATAGCCTTATACGTACATATTCCACCCATCAAAAGTCTGGCTAGTTATGTTCCTTGTGATAATAGTACACTTAACTCTCTACGATGTCAATTTCACAAGCTGAAAGTGCTAATAATTGATGACGTGTCAATGGTTGGTGTCAATATGTTCAACTTTGTCTGCAGCAGACTTCAGCAAATATTTGATACAGCCAAGCAATTTGGTGGTGTGTCATTATTACTTGTAAGTGACCTGTTTCAACTTCGTCCAGTTGGCGATTCATGGATTTTTACCAATGATAGATATCAGTACGATCCTCTGATGCAAAATCTGTGGCAAGAACAAGTGCAGATGTACGAATGGACTACAGTGATGCGTCAAAGAGATGAATAGGATAAGGGAGAATAAACACACAGAATCTGATGTAGACCTCATAGCATCTAAAGTGACAAGAAATGAAGACCTCAAAGATTATCCTTATGTGTACAGTAGAAATGTTGATGTAAATGAGCACAACAACAATTTTCTGTCAAAGAAAACTTGATAAAATTTCATATCAGTGGCAATAGACTACCCACAAGGACATGTCGGAGCAAGTGGAGCAAAGTCATTGCTGGAGCAAGCCAAAACAATGTTACCTCAGAAGACACAGAATCTGCGTTGTGAACTACTGCTAAAGGAGTCCGGTAACTACATGGTCACATACAATATTGATACATCAGATGGTCTTACAAATGGAGCCACTTGCAAAATCACAAATGTTCAATGTGTGAACAATAATCCAACAGTAGTGTGGGTCCTGTTCCTGGACAAAGAAGTCGGTTCAATAAAACGACAGAAAAACAGGCATCTCTCTTCTGCAAGTAGCGACTTGGATAAATGTTGGACACCGATTTTGAAAATTCAGAGGGAATTCCAAGTTGAAAAGAACAACAATGTGAAAGTGGTACGAAAACAATTCCCTCTAACACCTGTAGAAGCCATCACAATTCATAAATCACAAGGTTCTACAGTCGACAAAGCAGATGTTCTTTAAGGGCACAGTACAAAAACACATGGTATATGTTGCCCTTAGCAGACTGCAAACTCTGGAATGTATGCGATTGTTAAACTTTGACCCAAAACAGTTTCTTTCGATCCACTAGTCCAGCAGGAAAAGGGTCGTCTCAGAACTGTTGGACTACTTTCATGCAACAGGGATGTTGATACAGAATGTTTAATTTCAATTGTCAGTTATAATGCCAGGTCTCTTCACAAGAATATTCAACACTACAAAGACGACAACCGTATATCTGATGTTGATGTATTGGTAGTGCAAGAGACCTGGGCTAAACCTGATGATCAAGATGACTACTATAAACTTGCTGGATTCCAACAATCTGTATGCCTCTTTATCCAAAAAAGGAATTACAGACCACACTATTTAGTTTGATTATCATTTTTTAACCATTCGATACTGACCTGTCCAGTAACTTGACTAACTAGACCCACATCGCAGCCTGACATATACACCCTGGTAATCAGTTTGCTCTTGCTTTACTTGTTTCATGTTGCATGTTGTGTTTCATTTCCTCTCTATAACTAAAATAAAAACCAACCAAAGTACCATCATTACTGATTTAAAAGATATTATTTCAGAACAAAGAAACTTTTATCAGCAATTATACAAGGCACGACCTACAATAGAAAGTGAAATAAATTTCCTTGACACACCAATTACGCAGTTAAATAATGACGAAATAAATATATGTGAAGGACTTTTAACTGAACACGAATGTACATAATCACTAAATGACATGGGTCTTAACAAAAGCCTTGGGTCTGATGGTATAACTGTGGAATTCTACAAAGCTTTCTGGGATATTCTAAAAATGCATTATGTAAAGTCTGTTTATTTCTCTTTTCAAAATC
>Ga0224511_10001727_pt1 | contig 13694 bp, 6 predicted proteins | sample SF_May12_sed_USG_2_FD_169988 | JGI IMG/M metagenome (GOLD analysis project Ga0224511, IMG submission 169988) | Sediment microbial communities from San Francisco Bay, California, United States - SF_May12_sed_USGS_8_1 | ecosystem: Environmental > Aquatic > Marine > Sediment | place: USA...
GGCTACACCACACCATCTTATCTGCAATAACCGAGATTTATGGGCAATCAACAATTTATTCGGTACATATCGTGAATACATTTTTGGCGTATTTTGCAATATGTTTCGGTATTATGTTATTTTTTCATTCTTTTTGACGATAAAATACTACTTGATATAAAAATATTTCATAAATAGCTGATTAATAGCTGATAAAAAGATCAGACATATCCCCTTTAATACTGACATTAACCAACACGTTAAAACATAAAGACACACATTAAATTGATATAATATCATTTATAGTAAAACGTAAGCTAGTCACCGAACCATTATCTTATCTAAACTAAACATAATATTATAAATTAAATACTGTGATATCTCATTTAATAGCATGGTATAATATCTGTAATATATCTATATATTATGTAGACCATCAAATCCAATCAGAACTACTCGGCCAATTCCGCCTAATCGGCGATCGTGCCTCGGATGTATTAGGTGGAAGGATATGTTTAACACAGAACGCCTACGCTGAAATATAGTTTTTCCGGAATCCTACGAAAGCCGTTCGGCGATTACGAACGACAGAAAACAAACATGGCGTCGTTTAAACAATGAGCAATCGGAACTACTCAGCCAATTCCGCCTAACAGGCGATCGTTCCAATAGTCCTAGATCCAAGATGGCGCGTTCCCACGTACATCAAAGAGATGGTGTGGTGTAGCCCACTGTCCGATGTGTTCAGATAGCATAACATCTACACGCCACAGGATATTTCCCACTATGGCAAACCTCGGGCAAACTTGGTCACTATGTCGCTATGTAATTAAAACGTTGTGTTGTTAACATTAGAAGGAAACGTAGTGCTGGCTTAGCATTACAATGTATCAGAATCAGAAATAACTATAACAAAACGAATACATAGGTGTACTTGGCGCCGGGTAACATTATTCGAACTGTTTTAATAACCACGAAAATGTTAGAACCACCTACATACATTTTACGAAAATCATAGCCAAGAATAACTATTGCTTGGTGTGGTAAAACAATAACGAACAATGTTATTATAAGGTTTAACATTCCAAAACATAAAGCCTGACATGGTTTGTCAATAAATAACAAGATTGATAGCGTGTAGTTGTTTGACAGAATAAGCACTTGTTCGCGGGTGGGTGTTATTGTATTTGTTTGTAACACTGGCAAGCGTAAAACCGTGCTACCTGTTAGAAATGAATTCGCGTGTCTACTTTGAAAACATCGAATTTATAAATAAAATATTCTTCTGTTTCAACACAAAAGCATCTCTTAATTTGAAAACGCCAAGCCTCTAAAACATATTATTGAAATGTAAGTGTTGCTCGATACGTTTTATGTTGAAAATATATAGTAAGAGTATAATGTAATTGCGTTCGTGCGCTTTTTATATTAACATCAGTTAATATCAAATTCAATGTTTAATTTAGATCATTTTTAACACAAATGATCGACTTTAAACAAATAAAAACCCATATCATAATAGATTCCATGACAGCACCAACAAGTTAAATGGCCAGTCAATATTTTGTTAATCGAGATTTTAACTAAGTGTTAAAATGCAGTATTTTCTAAAGTAGAAACAATACTTTAAAAGTACATTAATGGAAGTGTGCGTACGTCAATTACACTAAAACCATTCTTAGCAAACCTTACACTTATAACGGAGTTTAGCTAAACAAATTCCAGAAACATCAGAATCAAACATAATTTTATTTTTTTTAACAAACAATTTCAGGCATATAGTTGTATTCATTTTATAATCGCTATGTATTACGTATGTCAAGTGTTTAGTTTCTAAGGCATTTGGCATTTGTGGCATGCCTGTCTGGCACTTCTAAAACATTGAAGTGGCATTGTATTTGAAACACGACATTTGTAATAATTGATATGTACTAAATGAATTTGTTGCTTAACAGATCCATATGTAAAGCAGCTGTGACACTGACTTGTGGCACTAAATTTGTATATTGCAACGCCAAGAGTTTTGTAAAATAGTCAGACAACTGTAAGTTTAGAGCAGACATTGTATTTTGCAAAGATGGACAACTGAGTATGTTTAAATTGTCATGTTAAAATAATTAAACATAAGACTTGCTGGATGAAATGTTTTCACAAAATGGGTTTTGCAACATTCTTGGGCACGTACCGTACTTTTAAATCAGAGTTCACGTTTTTATCTTTCAAATAAGACGATCGAGATCACAGTTGAAGAATAGTTCGATAGTTGAGCTAGTGCTGCTGTGTCGTGCTAATGCAAGATAACAACTAGTGGATGCGTTATCGCTTTAACTTGTGTTTTTTTTTGCCCTGTCACCTTAAAGACTGGTTGATTTTCAGCGAGAAAAAAAGCATTTACAAAGTGGTTTTTGTAAAACGCATGAATAAACAGCTGGAAAGCTGTTGTTTTCAAATTGTAAATGATTTACATCACAGGCCAATATATATCCGTCATTACATAAAAGAGCCTTTACCTATAAAAATGAAATATGGCAAACACTGACATTATGGTTCAAAAAGTAATAATTATAGTTATGTGTTCGTCATAACATCAGAAATCAGCAGTTTGCTTTCAAAGCAAACTATTTTACTCGAACCATTATTTTAAATGGTTGCCGGTTTTATTTCCAATCACATTTTCACAAGCAGAACAATATTAGCTCACATTCAAGTAAAATGCAGGATTTACATACGTTCCAAAATGTATACTTGTACAACAATTAGGTACATCCTTTGTAATATGAGTCATAAACAATATTTAACTGTTTTGAAACACAAGAACCAATACCAGTAATTCTATCTCTAACAGATAGCCTTCCTATTTAAGCCAATGTGAAGCATGTATTTAGTTAGAAATTAGTAAACGAATCCCACAGTTCGCGAAGACATGAAAACGATATCGAGAAAACCCAATTTGGACGTTCTACGTGACAAACTAGAACGATTCTATATAGCATTATTGTGAACCTTGTAGAATACCTTAGGTAACTTGAAAGGAACAGCCACCAACAAGTCTTGATGCGCCGTAATTTTCCGATCGTTTTAGCACTGCATGCTATGCTTCCTGATAGCTTTTCCTTTCATCAGTAAAACTATACTATTATTTAAGGGTTTAGGTTCGATAGCCCAACAAAAATCCAAACTTATATTAATCATTCACGGCTACTTCTATGTTGCCACTGGATACCACACTGCGGGTTTCGTTTGTATGTAACAACATGTATAAGACCCGAAATATTGACCAATACCTTATTATTAGAATAATTTGACAAAATTATTTGGATAACTACTAACAACATAAGTGCTAAAAATAAGCATGTGCTTAAACAAACAGATTGTGAGAGGTGCGTGAATAAACAAACTCAGAGTTGCAGTTCTATAAAACTACAATGTTATTACAAAGGCGACGATAAATCACATAGCATTTTTGTTTCGGTGGAATTGACAAAATATCTTATTATCAATATGTTTTGGACAAAAATCAACTGAAAATATCACCAACTCACGTGACAATAATTAGGAAAAGTTGAAACCAATTGCGTCCACAAGCAACACGAGTGTTGCCTGTCAAAGAAAATACAATTTTATACGAGGCGAAGTCTTAACATTTAATGTCTAAGCAGGTATGAATTACGCAATCAAGCAGCTGGACTCCCAATAAAAACCACCATCAAGACAAAAAAACCCTGAGCAATATGAGTTAATAAAGCGATTCTTCACTAGTTTAAATATATAACTACATTAAACACCATGCATTCATATTATAGTATTACGTTTATTGAACGTATATATCTAAATAATAGGTTTTTGAAACAGTACAAAATAGTCAAAATTTGAAATGATGGGGTTTTATGTGTTACAACAATATGTAGATAACTAACATGATATACTTCACACAAAATACGCTTTAGGCGCATGCTATGTGTTATAAAAATATATACCAAACATAAATTTAAGTAATAATGGGATATCATGCCATTTTTATCATAACTTGTAGCTGATCATACATGGAGTATCATCGTCAAAGTTAAAATAGTGATAGAACCAATGACAGCTTAAGTTGTATGGCATTTAATGTAGTTTGTATTTTATAGTTGACTTCTTCATCTTAGAGACCCAGCCAATTGTAAGTAATGTTGTTTGTCTAAAACAGTCCGTGCGCATAACACTGTTCGACTTCTTCAAATAAAACATCTGATGTGAACAACACACTAGCCCTGCAGAAACGTATACGCCTGGATACACCGTAGACGCTAGGGTGTATTGACTCTGAACATGCAAGGCTTAAACAGATTTCAGTTCATGCTTTAGGCACATGCTATGTGTTATAAAAATATATACCAAACATAGATTTAAGTAATAATTTGATATCATGCCATTTTTACCATAACTTCTAGATGATAATACATGCAGAATGGTTTTCAAAATTAAAAGTGATAAAATAAATTGAAGAGACTGAAATTTTATGGAATTTAATGTAGTAAATATTTTATAGTGGACTTCTAAAAACGCCTACTTTAACCCTCCTTTGAAAAGTATTCATTATTAATCTAAGAAAACAATTAGGAAAGTCCTAAGGAAGCATAAGTTGCAAGACAAAAATAGCAGCCTCGGTTTTATGGAAATGTTTAACCCTACTGCATGAGCGGAGCCCTATTTTTAAACCATACTAACATACACATTCTAGAGGACCAGAAAAATATAAGTCGTGTTGTTTGTCTAAAACTGTCCATGCGAACAAAGTTCGACTTCTTAAAACATCTAATGTGAACAACACAGCATCCCTGCAGAAAAGTATACGCCTGGATACACCGTATACGCTAGGGTATATTGACCTCTGAATATGCAAGGCTTAAACAGGTTTCAGTATTCACTTAATTAAACCATGTTAACGTCTGGCCCTCGGTAGGTATTACAGAAGGGCAATCTATTTGCAGTAACCAGCATTGATCTGATGGACGTAACATCACGTTGAATAACAGTTTGATTGCACGAAGTACAAATGCCGAGATTCACACTCAGAAGGTATAAAGGTTTTTATTATAATTATAATTATTATTATTACTTTATTTATTTATTTATTTATTCATTCATTCATGCATTGATTCATTCATTTTTTATATATTACAGATATTTAAGTTTAAATTTCGTTCTCCAACATGGATGTAAAACTTTGTTGTTGTGTGTAGTAGTCGAACGTGAAGACGTCTGAGCATTTTCTCAAGGTTCTGGCCACTACGGCAAATATAAAATATGCAATTCGGTTAGTTTGCAATTCTGTAACTAAGAGTTTTTGTAATGAGCAAACATGAAAGCTATCAACCCGTCACTTCAGTACAGTACACTGAGAAATTCCGGAAATAAAACAGCCACCTGGTAGCCCTTGCCGCCAGGTAACATTACTCAAACATTACTCAAATCATGATTTCTTATATAACGAACTTGTCAGAGCCACCTGCCTACTCACCGAGAAATGCACGGTTTAGAAAGAATATTGGCACGTGTTGGGAAAACAAAACAAACTACGTTGTAAAAAGGGTGAAAATTCCCAAATTACCAATGTTGACATATATGTTGTCAAGAAATGGCAATGTAATAGCTTGTGCGTGCTTTTGATGTTGGAAGCAACCGTGAAAGTTACTATTAATGAATGACTTCCTATTCCTATCACTATTCCAAACAGAATTGTATCAAACAATTTGTGTTTAAACTGTAAAAATGTCTACCTAAGGTGTTGTCCTAGGCACTTTTATAAAGGTTCTTCCTATTGTTCTTTGAAAAATAACAAATGTAATGCGTGTCTTTAATCTAGGAACTATATTCTTTTATGAGAAAATGTATGATGCCCATTGTTCTCATTGGCATTCATAGCAGTGTTAGTTATCTGTAAGCCGGAGAATAGGTTCACTGACATTTCCTTGCATGTATGTGGCTTTTCTTTAATAATACCAACATTAATATATAACATTTGTATAATAAAGATAAATGCACGGATATTACAGTTGCAAAATATTACCAGGTAAAAACTGAACACGTAATGCAGGAATTTCAGAAGGTGTTTCGTTTAAAATTCATTTTAACATAGCTGAAGGGAATATAAGCTACACGTTAACCATTTAAAACAAAATATGAATAATTTAAACTAATTTACTTTGATATAATTTGCATAACTTATTTTGTTGTATTCTATGTTGATATGAATTGAATTCTCTTTGCAAATCAGTAAATTAAAATACCCATACGTCAATCACGTTGGATTTGAATCCCTATATAAAATATATTAATATTCTTTCTGTTAACTATATGGTGTTTGTGTTTTTACAAACAACAACCCATTTTAAGTAATATACTAGAAACAAAATATAAATAACAGTTGCGAATGGATAAATATATCTTAAACACATATGTTAATAAAATAACATTTACACAATAAACATATATTATTACAGTTGATTTAAATAAAAAAACAGAAGGAGTGACGAGGGAGTAACAATACTAGCAGGGAAGGGCTTTCTTGATCTATTACCGTTCTTATAAATGAGATATTTACTCGTATTCTCAATGGTTTTCCAAGAAGCCGTGTGGTCTTAAAACACAGTACAATGCGCTCTCAAACTATTTTCATCTCTGTGGTGAAACGGGCTATTTATAACAATGCCAGACTAAACTTGCCGCTTATAAAGATAGCAAATCATGCTTCGTTTGATGCATGTATACGTATTGTGGGTCGTTGCGCTATATGTAAAACAAAGCAAAGACATTTAAAAAATGCACACGTAGTAGGATTTATTATGCACGTGACAAACTATTTCATCATTTTATTATCTGCACCCGAGAAGATGTTAATGAATGGCAGAGGTTTGATGAGGAAACTAATTTATCAAATCTGTGTATGTCTTTTGGCATTGGCGCATTGCTACAAATTGTTTTACCATACCGAGATTTCCTCTAAGCTAATAAAAGTGGTGCCGAACTGTATACTATGTTTTAACATACATTAATGTGAAAATGGCATTATTTTTAGACGTATCTATTACCGGATTAGAAATATCTGAAATGTAATAAACACAGTTTTAGGTTAAAGAGGCATCAACTGTATAAACCTAACAAAATATTATAAGACATAGTCTAAAGTAAATTAGACATACGTGGAACAGTATAGGTATATATGTACTTTAACGGATATTTGGTTAAAATGTCATATCCGACGCTATTGCCAATGGCACAATGACATTTCTTAAAGGTCTGCCTAAACAGCTAAAAGGATTAGAGGGAATGTAGCCCCTTAAAATGATATTATTTTTGCAAACAAACAATGGATTACTTTATGAGATATTCGATATGTCTAAAAACATGTACAAGCAGGTCATCTTTTGATTTGAAACAGGGTATTGTATGCATTTAATAAAATACCGGATCATCATTTCAATAACATTACAGTCATCAAAATTCTATAAAGCAATACGAACCTTATTCATGGGAAATATAAAAGCATCCATTTATTTCATTAACTGAGTATGTTTAAGTTAGATTATATTTTTGCAATTTAATGCGACAATTTCGTACAGTGTGATATAAGCGATATGCACCTACTTTTTAATTATTCTAGGCACTCCTTACATGAAATGGTTGAATAGTAATGTCAGTAGTAACATGCATAATTACGGTTCACAATGTATCACTACATTATACATATTAAAACGTACGTATAACGCAACTCATATAGCATACTTGTTAACAAAGGAATAATACACTACTCACATGTTTATCGACACATACCTGAAACAAATAAAAAGAGAAAGCTAAAATACAATTAAAACTCACATTTAATGATGTATGCATGCAGAGTAAACTCTTGTGATATATTATAATTGTTAAATAAATGGGAAACTGTTGTAAATAAAAACGGAATTTACTTATTAAATATTCATTGACATATCAATATTTTTATGTAAATGTTTTGTTTTTTACACTAATACCTGTATTTCAAAGTTCGGAGCTTAGATTGGATAGTGCTCTATCAAATCTGTATGTAATATAATTCAATTAAAACTAATATATGCATACAAAATCTTAAACATCCAAACATTTTGATCATCTTTGGTTTGTCTGAAGGATATACATTATTGTGCACTCGTAAATAATGTTACGAGCTTATAATGCTCAGACAGGACCGCGCCTTTACCAACGATGTAAATGTCTGGCCCAAAGTGCCTCTCTCAGGAGGACAATTAATTTGCAATATTGGTATAACCAAACCAAACCAAATCCAAGATCTGTATCATGATTACCTCATGTGTATTGCATGTTGTTGTCTGTGTACACTAATGTCATTATACCTAAAGGTTATTCTTTGTTTATTTACTATAACAGTTGTTAAGTACCATACAGTTTGCTGTTATGGTGCTTAATAAGAGAGCTATTCAGTATATAATAAAAGAGAGTAATTTATCTTTGATCCATAACTAAATTTAATGATGACATGTCCGACTATAAAAAGGTCATTGGCCAAAGCTTTTATAGTTATGAAATAAATAATGAAGTTTGGTTGATGTCCAATACAAATAATATGGATTCATGATGTGAAGTATTTTGGTATTCTCGGAACATAACGACCTGTTTGATTAATGTAGGACTTTTTTTGCTAAATCAAGGGTAACCACGGTTTTTCTCTTAAGTGTCTATTGTGTAGCCTATGTGGGGATAACTATAATAGCATAAAGTAGTACATATTGCACAAAGAATGTTTTTAATGTCAATTAAAAATGAATTCTATGTAATTAATGTAAAACACATATATCTGCCCTGAAGTGCCTGTTATGATCCATCCGTGTGGTAGTCAATTACTAATACTTATTGCAACAATTGAGGGACAATTATACTATAATGTCAAATTCAGCATTTGAAGTATCAAGAGAGCTGACCAGTTTAATGTATATATTAAGATCGATTTCCTACATTTTGTCTTTTATTAATATAAAATTGCACATTTATACAAATGTCTTACTTAGCATATGTATTAAAGGCTATGACTTTATGTAGTTTGTATATAGTTAGCGGAATTAGTACGAATACACATTTGTATATAGTTATGTTTTTAACTTCTTTCTTTTAGTGTATAATATATATTAGATATACATCAAACCAGCTTTACATATAAGATAGCCTTAAACGTGCAAACAAAACTTACGCACTCAATATCAGCCAACGAGCACATGGATTCTATGTCCCCTAATTGTTTATTGATTTTTTTGTATATTTCATAATACGTCATAAGATTTCATAGTGCGCTTTATTGGTTAAGACATATTTAACTTTTCCTTATTGGTTCCTACAATTTCGTTTTCGTGTAGGTACCATGTTGGAATAAAATTATTTTAAGCATGTAATAATATACGCACGGTAACATTAAACGAATGGTAGTAAAGCTGGTTTGAATGTCGACTAGTTACTTAGTTATATTCACTACGGTGTATGAGGTGTATATGGTTTATAACGTATATATATTGTATTCTAATTGCAATCTCATGTTGTCTAGCTTTTGATTTGTTATTTGCTTATTTCCAAAAAGTGACTACATTATTAAATACTTTAATGCACAATTATAATAATTATTTATACCACGTTGTATTAATACAGGTAATGACTCTATACATTATAAAATTATGTAATTGTTCATCTGAATGCCTGTATATAATTATGTATTTTGACCATATGGGCTTTGACCTTCTGGTTTAAATAAACTGTCTTGTCTTGTTTTGTCTTGTCTTACAAAAGCTAAAATTAATTTGGTCAAATAAGATGGTAACATTTATTTTGGTGAACAATCATATAACTGCAATTGGATTGCTTAATCATATAATTCAAACCGGTAATTTTAGTGCAGTTATGTATGATGATTTTATAATACGTTTTAGGCAAACTAAATAATACTACACATTACACAAAATGTAGAACACATACTTTTCAATTCAATTGAAAACAATAAAATATATTGACATTTTTATGTTACATCTAAACTAAAGTATACACACTATTGTAATTGAAAACGATGAAACATGTTTACATTTATAGTGAAACCATACACAATTGGAATTTTACACTTTTTTCAAAAACCAATTGGTCTACTTCGTCACGTTTCAACTTTTTCTCGTTTACTGTCCCAATGTTTATGGCGTTCAAGTTAGGTTTCGTCACAGGTCTGAATTATTTTGTAGTGGTACATTGTTTTTCATGGATCGTAAGACATCACAAATAATGTAATGAAATTAATCTGAGAAAAAGGCAACCCTAAAAAAGCATAGCTGACACGTGGTAATTGTAGTCTCGGTTCTTTAAAGCTGTTCACTAATGGTAATAAAATATGCCACACCACTGACATCCCTAGCACATGAGCAGAACTCTTTTCAAAACAAAACGAACATTCAATCCGGTTTTCTGGAGAGGACCAGACAAACAAAACTACACAATGGTTTAGTAAGGGGTGACATTTTCAAACCGCCAAACACGCAGAATAAATTGCAGCATTAAATATAGTAGAACAAAAGTTAACAATATATGCCTTACTTGTTAATAAAGAGTATTAAACAACTAATCTACTCTATCTAAAGTGATGCCATACTTTAAAACGAATTTATCAGACCGATAAGTGTACAGAAAAGAATAGCTTGTGTTTCAATTTCGATAATGACGATTTGCACTTTCTAAGACAATAATGGAAAAATACAAATCACTACCCAGAGTGTTTGCTGTGATCAGCCTCAGTGGTAATCAATTAGTAACATTTATTGTAATAATGTGGTTCAACCCTCTCATTATATTATGATTAAGGGAAAATATAACGAATCCGTCTCACGAGAAACAATTATATGTAAAACATCTAAAGTGTGCCTTTGAAGAGTCATGCCTTGTACTGTTAAACACAAAGAACATACACACCCTAACTAGGTACTTGGTAAAACAAATGTCACGTATATTTTTTAACAGCGTTTGGTGGGACAAAATCGTTTTATCGTTAATGCCTGAAACCACGCATTACGCCAAAGGATCACAAGATCGACCCTCAGCCGAGTGACATACATGCAGATGTAAACTGTGTAAAAAGATGGTTCTAATATATTGGCCACGGAAATGAATGTAAACCTCTTATTGAAACTATTCGATTATAAAACAAGCATTTGATAGTATTGCGGGCAATACAGTAGTCCCCTACCGGTCCCTCAAAATGTTCTTTTATTGTCATACACTTCTGTGTATTGCCATTTATAATGAATTTGAGGCCTTGACATTCAAGTATCAACCCGAATGTTGTTCACGACACTTCGTCTCATTATAGTGATAATTTGTGTAATATAGTTTTTAAATCAAACTTCAAAATACTAAGTTATGGGCCGGACATGATTTTGCTTCAAGGTCATGTTGTGACCTTGACCTTGAATGTAGCGACCCAAATGTTGCACGTGACATGTCGTCTCAATATGGCGATCATTTCTGTTAAGTAGTTTTAAAATCCGACTTCAAATAACAAAGTTATAGGCCGGACATGATTTTGCTACAAGGTCATGCTGTGAACTTGACCTTTAATGTAGCGACCCAAATGTTGCACGTGACATGTCGTCTCAATATGGCGATCATTTCTGTTAAGTAGTTTTAAAATCCGACTTCAAATTACAAAGTTATGAGCCGGACATGATTTTGCTTTAAGGTCATGCTGTGACCTTGACCTTAAAGGTAGCGACCCAAATGTTGCGCGTAGCACATGGACTTAATATGGCAATCATTTCTGTGAAGTAGTTTTAAAATCCGACTTCAAATAACAAAGTTATGAGCTGGACATGATTTTGCTTCAAGGTCATGCTGTGACCTTGACCTTTCAGGTAGAGACCCACATGTTGCGCGTGACATGTTGTCTCAATATGGTGATCATTTCTGTGAAGTAGTTTTAAAATTTGACTTCAAATAACAAAGTAATGGGCCGGACACAATTTTGTTTCAAGGTCACGCTTTGACCTTGACCTTCAAGGTAGCGACCTAAATGTTGCGTGTGCATATTGTACACATTGCTACCTATGTACATACCAAGTTTCATGCGCCTGGCTTCAATAGTTTTTAAGTTATCAAAGGATCCAGATTTTAGCGGACAGACTGACTGACTGACGGACGGACTGACGGACAGACTGACGGACGGACGGACGGACGGATGGAGGGCAAACCTATAGTCCCCTCCGGTGTGAACACCGGTAGGGGACTAAAAATCACAATCACTTCAACAAATATCATATTGACGTCAACTATGTATATAATGGCGCGAACCAGTTGGCAGTACATAATTTTAATGATAACGTTATGTATCAGCATAAACAATAAACAGGGATCGACCTACCAAATCATAAATATGTGAACAAAACAATAATAGTTAAAGACATATATGCCATGAAGATACGTGCATGCCCGAATATATCTAAGACGTTGTATAGTATCTATTTTGCACATTACGTCAAGACAGGGCTTGATATTAACTAATGATTTAGACGTCTGGCTTGCAGAGATTCTTTCAAAAGAAAATCTTAGGTTCAAATCAAATGGATTATTTAAGCTATATAAAAGATGTATTGCACTGTACTTAAATGTCAGGATAACCAACTATGAAAATCCGTCAATGTTTCTGTTTTCTATTTCTTTTAAACTTGTTTGATGCTGTTTAGACTATCAATATAATAATATATTGATTTGTGAATATATGACATAATTATAATATGTTGATAATTATTATAAAATGCGTTGGTACTTCTTAACAAAATATCTAACACTATCTTCAATATAATAATAAATCATCAATTTCTTTAAAAAAATTCATTTAAAAACATACTGGTTTGTCATCTTTGACATCAATAGACAAAGTTTGCAAACGGACATGACGATTTTACAATGTCAATGTCCTGGCCGATAAACTTATGGCACCATTAAGCACAGAGCACCCTGACACATACACTTCTGCAAACCTATCTATCTATGTTCGGTGAGGACATCCAGCATTAAATTAATGTGGTTGCGAGGACAAAACATCAAGCACCATCAAACACCATGTACGCGGCGTTTTTATACATACATCTGTGTTGGGGAGGACGGATGCAATGTATAAGATGTAAATGAGCGAACTGCTGACAATAATAATGGCATGATGAGATAAATGCTATAGGACGAGAGTCCAAAACAAATGATGCGTACTGGCCAACAGAAATTAAGGCGATGTTCACTAAATCCGTTCCAACTCTAAAAGCAGCTGACCTCCAGAATATACTAGAAAATAATTAGTTATAAATATTTCAATATATATATTCAAATATATATAATAGTTGTTAGAAATCCAAATAACTACATATTTTCACTTTTTTGCTTTGAAAACAGACATTTCGCTTTTCTGCCATTTGGATAATCCTACTATACATAACGGCTACTGCGTTAGTAACGCAGTAGATTATGCAAAGAAACACGATGTTTTACCGACGATTTGTCAACTGAATTAAGGGGTCAGTAATAACATATTTATCCACTGAACATACATTAACCAGTATTTACCGTTAATTTTATTCATTTGTTTCTAAGCAGTTGGAGTTCAGCTGCTTTAAATTCAGCAGCGTAAACACTACAACGGAATATGTCTAAATGTGTTACAAGTT
>Ga0224511_10001728_pt1 | contig 13693 bp, 8 predicted proteins | sample SF_May12_sed_USG_2_FD_169988 | JGI IMG/M metagenome (GOLD analysis project Ga0224511, IMG submission 169988) | Sediment microbial communities from San Francisco Bay, California, United States - SF_May12_sed_USGS_8_1 | ecosystem: Environmental > Aquatic > Marine > Sediment | place: USA...
GTTGTAGTAGTAGTAAGTAATAGAGTATTTTTTTTATAAATATAGATAATTAATGAAACAAACATATTGTTTTAGTCATAATTAAAATTATGTTTATAATACAAACATTAACATTTGATGTGTAGGTGACTTTGATAAACTATAAGGGCTGATAATGTCAGGTGATATATTAACTGTAAAAACAGTAAAACGGGTACGGTCGGTAAGAGGCAGTGCCTTAGTTCATATTAGTCATACACAATTAAAACACACACAGATATTACATTTTTGTTGCATATGTTTAACTGATTTCTACTCGGATCTTTATCGACTGCGAAATAACAAAGGCGTTTAGACTTTAGAAGCAAAGTATGTGTAATATTTATCATTCCCTAGTACCAGTTAATCGAAAATGCAGTATTAGCAACGCCTTAAGTGAAATTCCATAATTATAATAACCACTGGAACCTACCAAGTACAAGAGTGAGTACATCCGAAATGGCGAGGTTGAAAAGGTAATAGTTGGTCACCGTGTGCATGTACGTGTTCTTCCAGATCACAATGCACGTGCAGAAGTTCCCGATGAGGCCCGTTATGAAAATTATCGAATAAATCAATGTCAGAATAACCACCGTTTTGAGGCCCTGGCGACGCTCGCCTAATTGCTGTAGTAACAGGTCCGAGTCCGAGAGCACCTTTGATATATCTACAGTGGTGTTATTCAGTGAATGTATGCTGAAATTAAATTGTGTGTTCACATCCTCTTCCATCATCTCGCGTAGTTATAGTTACTTTCTGTTACGTTTTTTATATGTAATGTCTTTAATTAGTTTTGAAAACAATCTTTTTTAATGCTTGTATCCTGCTCAAATATTTTTTATTTCAAAAACACAATTAACTGTCCGGCGTGTATACCAAGATTACTTAAAATTATTTTCAGGAAACTTATTTATAGCATAAGCAGACGAATATATAAATTATTTTGAAATAATCATTCCGCGAAAACAGCAAGTCTCAGTGGCATAACAGCTACTTGACAAATGATGTCTGCTATTAACAATGCATTGCTTCAGCGCTCGTTTCTGCTGAAAATCACAGCTCTCTAAGCATCACTGGGGTTTTCCAATATCTTACTGCTCTCTCTGCCTGGCGCCAAACGGTATTCAAGACGAAGAGGGTAAACATCTGAACGCCTCGCGTCTGTAATTACATTTAATATACTTTTACACTACTATTACTCTTTCACCCTTATGCTTATATGTCTCACTTATTATGAATTTCCTCATTACGGTAGGAATTGTAGTTTCCAACATATTGTTAATACATCATTGCTTTAGATGATCTAATAAATATCAATCAAAGGATTCCGCTTATGCTTACCTGGAATTCTACATAACTATCACGGAAACCAGTCCTCACGGGTATTACACAATATGCCACTCATAATCATTAATTAAACCTAAAGCTAATTTGTTTTTTCACGACGTGTTAATTTTGTTGTACTTTAAATTAGGGTCTGAATGAAGGGAGCACTAAACTGAACTAAAATATACGTTTCCTGACACTGTTAGATACACGGAAGATGTTCCTTGTGTTATAATAATTTACAACTGGTAGCTAGTTACAGGAACACCCTATTGTAAATCCCAACTGTATTGCCACGAATCGCTGGTAAACCTCTTAAAATGGCGACTGTTAATATTTCCCTTAGTGTATTCTGTGTATTCTAAAAGTAGTAAACATTTGTAAAAGAAATAACCATAATTTTATACTATACACAAATATCTAACAGTGTCCACTGAAAGTGTTCATTTCTTAAGGTAGTGATTTTCATGTTAAACTCAACATAGTAAAACGTGATAACAAAAACCTATTTTGCAAAAAAAAGTCAGCGCTAGATTTGAGTGAGTGAAATCGATAAATAAAATAAAATTAAAGTGGGCAGCAACGGAAAACTTTTAGGTCAGCTCGTTTTCCATAAGACCATGATTTCGCTCAGTTACTCACTCCAACTTTTTGTATAGTATTTAAATCTAACGACTGTAAACATAGCGGACATTATCTGGCTTATCTCTCTGTTTTACTGATCTAGTACCCTGCATACAATTATTGATCTTTTGGTTTTCACCACCAAACAACAACCAACCAATAACTTTAATCAGTTATACAACATGGTAACAGGAATGGAAATAAGTAGTGTTTCTTCACTTTTAATGCATCGTTGAATAACATCTTTATAAGACTTCCAAGATAATTAATAAGACCGCGATACTAGTTTTGACTACTAGCATCATATTCTATTTAATACTACATGTATATGTTAAACGAATTCATGTACCAGTGTATGTAGCCGGTTTAGACTTATCGCTGAGTTTGTTCTAAAACATTGACTTTGTGAACTTTTTATGAGCTTCGCCTACAACGTTGCCAAGTGGCTAAATCGCAATCTAACCACTTGACTAAAGGCAAGCGCTAATATCTGCTAAAAACCTTTAAACTTTATAAAATATATCATGACATAACCAAACATGGTATTGCGTTATACGGTTTTGTACACATTAATGTATCTAGTGTCTGTTATACTTGATATATGTATTAATCAATATGCAAGTGTTGTTTGATTGTTTATTAGCTACACCTGAGCACAAAGTGCTCAAAGTGAGCTTTTGTGATGGCCCATTGTCCGTCGTCCATCGTCCGTCCGTCCGTGCGTGCGCCCGTGCGTCAACAATTTCTTTAAACAATATCTCCTCTGAAACCACTTATTGGATTTTGACCAAACTTCACAGGAATGATCCCTGGGTAGTCCCCTATTACAGTTGTTCAAACCGTTCTAGTTGGTTGCATAAGTAGGTCACGGGGTCAATTAATAGGTTTTAAAATGAAACTTTAAAAAATATTCTTGTCTGAAACTATAAGGCCCAGAGCTTTCATATTTGGTATATAGCATCATTTAGAGGTCCTCTACTAAAGTTGTTCACATTACGCCCCGGGGGTCACAAATTAACATTGAATTATATAAGGAAAACTTCAAATGACATCTTCTCTTGAACCGCTAATAGGAATTTGACAAAACTTCACAGTAATGATTCCTGGGTGGTTCCCTATTAAAGTTGTTCAAACGGTTCAAGTTGATTGCATAAGTAGGTCACGGGGTCAAAAAAGAGGTTTTTAAAATGCAATTTCTAAAAAATATTCTTGTCTGAAACTACAACGCCTAGAGCTTTCATATTTGATGTATACCATTTATATCTAGAGGTTCTCTATTAATATTTGGTGGACAGCATTAGTGGTCCTCTGTAAATGGCTCCACTGTGACCTTTGACCTTTTCCTCAGGTGAGCGACCCAGGGCCCTCTGGGCCCTCTTTTTATGTATGTCATGGGTAAGTGTACGTAGTATTCAATATTGTCCGTATATCAGTGAGGCCATTTGTGCAATACACTTCCTGAGTAGCTAAGCCGGTATAAACGTAACCAGTACCAGGTGAACCTCCTTTTGCCAGTAACCGTAAAAACCAAAACACACAACTAATACAGTTATTATTGCACTTATTATACAATAGATGTATGTTATCACATACATGTATGCTATATTTATGTGGTGCTAAATGAGATATACGATTGATGGTATAATATTGTTTTTAAATCTGTAGATACCTGTAAGACTGCTTCGTCCGAAATATTAACACAAATCACTTAGTTTCGAAATGTTTTATATGGAGTTCCGGTACGGATATAAAATCGTTCTAATTATAACAATACAAATAGCAAGACAAATGCGAAATGTCAAACTCCAGACTACAAAATAACACACCCGCCTTTACAAACAATTATAATGGGCAAATTGATAGTTATGCACTAATGTTTATCATCATAAATTGAACTTCCTCTTGTGATTATGGCGCAATTAATTTTAGAATACTACATTCATATCCATGTCCTAAGTGAAGGTGAGTGCGCAATACCTACACTTATCTAAATATCTTCTGTTTTTACATGCCGTCTGATGTCGATGCTATACTTTATAACGATACTCTCTATGATATTTAATCTGTGTTTTCACACTATTGTAAAATCGGCATTGTAATTTTGCCAGATAGTTTAGTGCTCAACTCGACACTGATTCCCGCAGAACCCTCTAATCAAAGGTCTAAACTTCTATTCTCATTCATAAAACGCAACTGTCTTTCCCCATTACATCAGATGTTTAACAACAAAGCGTACACACGTCACAGCCCGCTCCCGCATTGACCATATCTTAAAATATCAGCTAATCAAATGTGCATGAAATATAGCGTTGCTGATCCCCACGATATACTTAACGTCCGATCAAATGCCAATCCACGTTACTGTCAACTATGGAGGTGAGAAAATTAAAGTATGACCCCCCCCCCCAAAAAAAAGACATGAAAACGCTTTAAGAAATATCAACTGGTCAAAATGTACTCATACTCACCACACATATTTAGGGAAGCTGAAAAATACCTACGCCGGTCCAAGTCTAACAAGCAAATTCATCGAATTGATATCCCCTGCATAACAGGTTTTGTTTATCGATTGGAGGTGATTGGAGGTGAAGCAATTTAGGGAACGGTGTATGTGAACTGTACATTTAAGTATGATAAAAAACAAAGGGCATTAACTCTAAAATTAGGAAGTGGAGGGTTATGGTTCTTGTGCAGAACACTTCCATTCATTAAGGTAGAATCTATATCTACCTATAAAGTTTCATCCTCATATCTTTTGTAGTCACTGAGATTTGTTCCACACAAAATTTAAGTATGAAGAAACAAATGGCAAAAACTCTAAAATTAGGAGGTGGAGGGTTATGGTTCTTGTGCAGTACACTCATTAAGGTCTATTTTTTTATAAAGTTTCATGCTGATATATTTTGTAGGCACTAAAATATATGTTCCACACAAAATTTAAGTATGAAACATAACAAAGGGCAATTACTTTAAAAATACTATGTGGAGGGTTATGGTTCTTGTGCAGTACACTTCCACCCATTAAGTTATATCTACCTATAAAGTTTCATGCTGATATTTTTTGTAGTAACTGAGATATGTTCCACACAAAATTCAAGTATGAAATAACAAAGGGCAATAACTCAAAAATTAGGAAGTGGAGGGTTTTTGTTCTTCTGGTTCTTCTGCAGTGCACTTCTACTAAATGAGATCTATACACCCCTGAAGTTTCATGTTCAAATCTGTATTAGTCTAGAGACAAGTTTGTGACGGACGGACGGACATCCGGACGGACGGACGGACGAGCCGGACGGACAACGCCAAATCTTTATACCTCCGTCTTTGGCGGGGGATAATATATATGCAAAACCCTACTGGCGTTCCTAGCTTAAGAACGCGCATGCGCAAGGTACGTACTCCCGGTCTGTGTGGTTACAACAAGGGTGGCCAATGGGTGTCCAACACAAGTGTTATTCTGATTAAAAGTCAGTTGTTTGAATCTTTAGTTTTACATCAGAAACATTTATTGTCAAGAAAAGTGTCAGACAAGGTGTGGTTCTTGTCAAAGTTTAACATAAATGAATAATGTGAACGACCTTGAGGTAAGTGGTTGCGGGTCAAAGGTCATGTCTATTTAATGTGGTAATCCTGCATTCGCAGATGGCGTTTATCCCCTAGCATTGACACATTTTCACCTACAAAGATTGATTGATATCGTGTACCAATACTGTCAGCATTAGAATGTATCCATTAATCTTGACAAATCAGTGGTAACTGTCTTTACGAAGAGTAGTCTGCACCCTCCCGTGAACATTTTTTTTCTTCATTTATTTTCCCCAACATTTTGTTCATATGAACACAGATTTTCAACCAAATTTACAATACATATGACATCATACATATGTTCATGGGAGAAAAAATATAAACAAAATGCTATTTTCTTATATAGAAAAAATGTTTTTAATAAAACAATTACCCTCCCGTGAACATATTTTACGGCGGTCGTCACATTTCTTGGACGGATAGTTTTGTTCATATCGGAATTCATTATTCGTTTAATCTTAAGAACAAGGACAGAATATCACAGCGCTTACATAAAGCTAAACATGCCTTGTTTTTTTTATATCAGCAAAAGTCGTTCATGCTTGGGGAATAAACCCGCTTGTGTCCGTTTATCTCTACTCAAAAGTCATTGTTCCTAAGGAGCTTTACAGTTCTGAGTTGTGGAACAACCTAACAAAAGCAGATATCGCAGCTATCTCATGTTTCAACACACAGCAGTTAAACAACTCCAAGGTTTACCTGTCCCAACACGTTCTGATATAGCGCAGTCCATGGTCGGACTTAACCGACTCTCTTTAAAAATAGAGGCCTGCAAACGTATGTTCCTTCATAAATAATATCTCTGCCGGCGGTCTCAGTGTCGAGACAACCGTTTACTAGAAAACTTACTCTGTATCTGAATAACAGAACCTTTGTAACTTAAGGATTTGTATGTGACATTTGCCAAATTTTGTCGAAATTAAACTTTCAATTTATTATTAATAATTTGTTGTTGCCAGTTCCGTGTGTTCCTACCAAACGTGAGTGGAAGACTATAGTTAACCGAACACTAAATCAAGGTGAACCAGCATTGTAGAACCACATACTAGCCTTCGACAGCGACTTGACGTTCTTTCGAGTACTGCGCCCTTCTATCACGCTATCGACTTTGTATCGAGATTGCAATAGATCGTCTGATAGATACATAATGTTAAAGGCCTAGTTTACTCTTTCTTTTGTCTGACCCCCCCCCCAAATTTAGATCTGTGGATTGATAACAATCATATCAGTCGGTGATCTGTGTATTTGTCCACTCTTCTAATCGTTTGCTCTTTGATGTCTGCAGGTTATTTTTAAAGCATTGTTTTTGTAATTATTATTAAAATAAAAAATGTTTCCAGAAATTCCATAAACTAGGCCTTTTATCGTTGTTCGATTATAGACACGTCCAGTGGACCTGACAAATAGACTGTGTAGCCACTGCAATTATGTTCATCAACATAAAACTGTAAATGTATTATGTGAGTTTCGGTGACATCCACCATTCGTACACATTTCCTGGAACAGCTAAATGGCATTCTGCTACATGCACCAGATGATAAACATTCAGTACTAGCGCTCGACAGTGTTGCTTTTACATTAAAACTTTTAGAGGCGCCCATAGAGCCCATACAGGATGCTAAAACCGACCACATGTTTCTTAGAAATGCTTTCTTGTTTATAGTGAACTGTGTAAATGTATTCATTGACTAACACTTACTAGAGTGTAGCTACCTTGTATTTAATACTGTAAGAATATATATGGAGGTATAACTCCATTTCCTAGCATGTATACATACATTGATATGTTAGCATGAATTGTGTTTATTGATCATTTATAATGGTCGTAAACATACATGTATGTCACTTCAATGTTCTCTACATAGAAGGAAATAAAGATGTAATATGAACCCACGTATGTTATTTAAATACTAGTAATGTAGTTTAGGATAACATGTACGTAGAATTTAGTCTCTATCTCGCTTAACATTGATTTATAACATTTTAACCATTATTCGTTTTACAAGTATGGACTTTTCTAATATAATATAAACTAATAAAATATTAATGGTTTTTATTTGTGCATGTGTTCACTGCAGACGAACATTTTTTTTAAATAATTATTACGCAACTAAAAAACCTGACCTCAAATTTCAGGTTGAGAAGGTGAAGCTCCACTGGGAGCAGCAAACTTGTTCTGTGGCTGATAGTTAACACTGTTTAAAGCCTTGCCAGTTGTCATTCACAGCTAATTCGTTTGAAGAAATAGTAATTTACTGGCGGAGTCACTTGTATAGTACAGGTAAACCGTGAAACACTGGTTTAGTAAACTAGTGATACAGTCTGGTAAGTGTTAACACGGCGTGTTATTCAAAGAAGACAACTGGTCACATTGAGTCTTATAATGAGGATGGTATATATAATTTATAAACAATGTTCTTGTGCTAGCATAATCGGAAAAGAATTAAATTTTTCAAACAAAATTAAGTCCTAGTATATTGTTTTGTTGTGTAAACGGGCGAATTTGCTTACCTAATAATCACGTAGGAGCGTTATCAGTACTTTAACATATTAAGCACTCAAACATTTTAAGTGGACCCAGTGCTACCAAAATCGGTGATTATGCTAAGTTGAATGACCCTCGTAACATAATCGTATATATATTACACACTACATCCATTAACTTTCCGTGTATTCGAATAAAACTAAAAGAAATATGCGGAGGTCGTTAATGCAATTCCCGGCAAAGAGCTTACTGGAATCTGAGTAAAGCAACGTCTTCCTCAATATGCCCCAATTCCAGTTTGTAATAAGATAATAGCATTATACTCCCACATGGCAACAATGATTATATTAATATAATCTTAAAATACTAAACCTTTGCATTACAATTTGTTTGTAACACAACAGTTGTAGTTTAGTGTAGTAATCCGCACTATAACATTGTAATAATACGTCGACCTTCCGATAAATGCCAACACACAACTATCAAACAATCAAGTGCGAAATGCATTGTGGTATTGATGCCAAGTAAGAATGCAACTCTCGTGTTCCTCCCACGATCAAAAAGCTCACTAGAACGATGAATAGACAATAAGCCAATGATTTACCCTTACAAACATAGCAAGGTCAATAAGTCGACACAGAGATCGTTCAAATCCAGTGGCAAAGGTCGTTCACATATAATAGTAAAGCATAGGACACGTTAACGTACGAAAGATGCCAATGACAAACACACACACGCACGCACACACGCACACACACGCACGCACGCACGAACGGACGCACGCACGCACGCACACACACACACACACACACACATGCACGCACACACTTATTCTTATATTCAATGTTATCTGTTGCGTCCGCATAGTCTTGTTCGTTGTGGGGGTTTTGTTGTGTCGGTTGTGTTTTATTGTGTCGGCCATTTGCCATGGTGTCCTTGTACTCTGTACACTTGGTCCACACGTATATATTGTAATGTATGTTGCACAAACCGTACTCTATTGTTCCAGACAAACTGCCCAACTTGTTGTGATTATCATGTATGAATTGTTTGATATAATTATTTTGTTAGCGTTATATTGTACATTGTATGTACTTTCATAGGCACAAGTTTTGATTAGATAATACACAAAACAGCTATTGTTTATAAATGATCAAAGTATCATTTAGATCATCGTACAATGATTCTTAAACGGATATGTATTCAACAGAAAACTTGCAAACATTACTTCTGTTCCATAAAAACATTTTGACTGATGTAATGCTTAAATGGTCTTACGCTACAGAGAGTTATCGTTCTCTTTGTTCAGACGAAGTAACCAGATCAGTATAAAATTACCAAATTATTTTTAGTATGTTTCAATCATGTTAAACAAACAAAACACCTGAATGACACCACTTCAGTTACAGGCATTGCTGTGGTTTGTAGCACATACATTTTCTGAAAATCAAGGTTGCGTGTTTGACGTAGAAAATCGCAATTTGTTATATGTATGTTTATACTGTGTTATTATGTAGGCTAATTTGCCAACAAAATGGCATGCCTAATTAAACTTACACCATACAGTCAACGAGCAGTCATATGCGTTTCCACTATGCGGTTCCAAACAGAAAAAACATATATTTATTTGTAACGTTTTATTTCGTATCACAATCAATATGTAGAGTATATTGTTTTATGCATCCCTCTGTTTACAGAACACACACAATCATGTTATGTATGACTCGACTTTTTTTCTGCAAACATTTTTAAGACAAACTGTAGCTGTACCAGACAGGCAACGGGCAAGGTTATTGTGTGTTATCACGCAATTAATCAACATCTTGTGAAAGAAATACTAGTGTTGTTGTACAGATTGCAAGCTTATATGGTTGTAACACGAAACAAGTTGTTTTTAAACAACGTTTATATTTACGAAAAATCCACATATATCAGTAAAATTAATATCATCAACATCTATGAATGTGTCCACACCTATAACTACCATCAACGGTCAAAGCAACTTTTAACCACACTAGATCATACACAGAAGCATGCGGCTTTATACTGGCTAATCATAACTGGTAACAGAAATATCTTAGAAAGCAATAGAATATGTAACAAAACAAGCCTGTTTCAACATCTTTGAAGTTTCTTTAAAGTGTAATGCTGTATAAATAAGTTATTCAGTAGAAAACGATTTCTCAGCTTAAAAAACAAACTGCTGAGCAGCTACAGAGAAAAGAACGGCTTAAAACAAGTCCTTGAAGTGAAGTCAGGACACTTTGATATCTTTGAAGATGCGCATGACTTTGAGAACATCACGCCGCACAACAAAAACAACTGCACTGCTAAATCTTGAACAATTACAAAACATCTTTCTATGAACTTAACTTGTCTGTTAATATAATGTCTGTAACAAGCAGATGTTGAGATATTATTAAGTTTCTTTTTCCATGACCTATTCATGTACATGTATCTGTGTGCCCATTCTAAAAACTTTTATCAAACTACATTTTTACCCAGACTTATGAATATATTGTGACCAAACTTTATAGAAATGATAAAAAGATGACCCTAAAGAAAGCCTGTTCCAAAGGTTCCTGACGATTGCATAATTGGGTACTAAAATTAAACTACATCTCAAAGTGAGAAATATTGCATACAACAGTGTTTGATGTCTCTTACACAAACGTTATTTTCTACAGTATTTCTTTTGTTATGGTCTCAGGTGAGCAACCCTACTGTTTCTATAAAGTTTAAACTGCACTTAAACAAATGGTTCCCTTGTTGTGTCAAAGTATTTCGATAAGATATCTTAATGCTTGTTTAATATGCCTGTTTGACATTTGTAAATGGTTATCATTAGTCCAAATACTACAAATAAAAGATGTAATTAAAGAATTTAGAAAGTGAACGAGCCTAGTGATTCATACCAAGGATGTTCACGTATACTGTTAAATGAGACTACCACGAAACAATTATGTTCTGTCTTTATTACTGAAGCAAATCTATCCATTGCTTGTGTGGTTTTTATTTACATCATTTTTTTGAAAGCCACCTGATCTAGATAATAGTTTTACCAAAACGACAGGAATGAACACATCTTTCATTTATATGTACAAAAACACAAATGTGGCATAAACATTAAACGTTATTCAAAACCATTTTATATAGAAAACAATTGCAATTTAGACGCTCAATATCTGTCATTGTAAGCATTGTAATTGGTAGATTATTTAAAAGTATACAATGTGAAAATGTATAATGGTGCATTTGTATGCAAACTTATTTCTGAAAATGCCAACATTGCACAATGCATAAACATGACACCGTGCGCGATAAAAAGCAAACATGAAACGATTTTGCATGTTTTCCTATTGTTAATACAGAATAAGATATAACGAAAGTTTATGCTGTTTTCAACTTATTATGCAGCTATTTCAATTTTTGATTGGTGATATACTGATTGCTGCCATAGTGTTGTTATGACATAGTATCAATACGATATTGATACTATGTCATAACAACACTATGGTATGCCATACTATAGTATCATATAACTGTTAAACTTGCATTGCCTCGGATACTTATGTTATATGTTAAAAAACATCTTATATATTTAATGTGACAGTGATATATATCAGTTTGTCATGTTGATGATATCACTAGATCATGGTTTAATATATCAGTGGTATGGGTTTGTGCAAATGTCCATATGCGCAATCGGTGCATTTGCAATTAGTTAAGTGGCATTTTTGCAAATTAAAACGTTGTCATTTTATTGACCTGTTTTAGGCAATACTTTAAAATATCAACGCGTGCATTATTAATCATGGTTCGAACCTATGTTAGGAATTGAACCTTAAATTACAATTTGTTTCGTATTTATATCACAGTACACAACGCTTACACATCAACATAATATGCATAACCAAACTCATTCAACAAATATTTTACATTCTCCTTGGCTGAGGTTAAGCAGACAATTCAACAAAAATGTAAATAATTTGAAGAATTTCCTTCTTAAATCCTAGCGAATTACACAATATTTGATTGACCATCAAGGTGAGAATTAATGAAGTGCTGCATTAAGAATGGCGTGGTGAAATATAGGTTTCATACTATAGTGACGTAGAGTGTCAAGAACATTAATGCACAGAACCTTGTCAATTTACATGTGGCATATACTACTCGTTACGAAATGTTAATGTGTTGTATGTAATCATCATTCCATCGAACCATCTAGTGGTTCAATTATGGCAGTCGGTTTCTCTTAAGCTCTCCTGTCGTCCTAAACAACCCGCGTTCAAAGGCTAGTTTATAAGTTATCTAAAACAATCGAAATTCCACTCTCATATAGTATAACGCCGTGGCTCTGTACACCATTACTGGTATCGTTTTTTTTCGAGGGCCTTGGTTTAATTCCCGGCTCGTATCCAAACATTCAGTTCATATACTTTCTGTTTTTCTTTCATAATTAAAAGCCATAAAAGATCCATATAAAAGTAGTGTGATTTGCACGCAGCATTTTTAAGGTAGTGGTAATGTAATGGATTCGAATATTTACCGCTAGGTATGAGTTAAAAAACTTTATTTTATTGATATATATGCCATTTAGAGACGATCCATCACACTGCTTTTCACATATTTGCTTAATTTTTGATTTTATGAACAAGATTTCAAAAATCATTCTATTCATATTAAAGGGTGGTAATAAGGTGTAAAATTGTTTCCCTTTAATTTAATTAAAGCAAATACGGGTAACTTGCATTTTAAAAATAATTTTCTAATGTTGAAATGTTAAAGCATAATGTATATATCACATTTAAATGAAAAAACATCTTGTTTATATAATGATAAAAAAATACAAATGTGTAACTCCATTACACTACTTTTACCTTAAATGGAACATTAAGGAGGAGAGCAAGAGCTTAATGTGCAAATGCAGCCCCTAATTGTCAATATATTATGTTCAAAAACTTGCAATCGTATTGCAATAAAATAAGTAAAATACATGTACTTTTATGTTACCTCAAAAGTATCATTCTTCAGTAATAAAACTAAGTTTTAATTAACCAGCCAAAATAATGGAGCTGGGGGTCGTTTCAATAACTTACTTAAGTATACTTTAGAAAGGAATTACGCCATTTTTCGCGCAACTTTAAGTTATGGAAGAAAGAGCGTTTCACCATAAGAAAACTTGCGTAACTTTCCCATAAGTTTCGGCAAGCGCGGACCGTCCATAACTTTTCACATAGCGTAAATATGGCTGCCGCGTTAGTAGTTTTTGAAAACGAACGCAATAAACATCAAAGAGTATTTCAACCTCGGTTGGAAGACCTCGATGATCTACGTGATTTTGAGGTAAAAACTCGGTACAGGTTGCCGAGAAACCTAATAGAAGAACTACACAACCTCATAGAGGCTGAGATAGCTGCTCAAACAGATAGGAGCAACCCTGTCCCAACAATGACAAAGGTATTTTATTGTTTAAACTGATGAACGGGAAAGCCCTCAGGAAGCATAGCCTGCACGAGAAAACAGAAGCTGTTCATCAGTAGTAATGAATGATGCCACACCACTGACGCCCTCTAGTCCTACTTTAATACAGAAATAAAATCGCAAATACGCTGACAACGATCTTAATTTAATATGGTAAGGGGGGTGCTAACCGTG
>Ga0224511_10001729_pt1 | contig 13690 bp, 5 predicted proteins | sample SF_May12_sed_USG_2_FD_169988 | JGI IMG/M metagenome (GOLD analysis project Ga0224511, IMG submission 169988) | Sediment microbial communities from San Francisco Bay, California, United States - SF_May12_sed_USGS_8_1 | ecosystem: Environmental > Aquatic > Marine > Sediment | place: USA...
TCATTCTGTATTAACGTTTACCAAAACTCATGGCAACATGAAGATAACCTTGGCTTCATTTTAATGAATGTTTAAGTCAGTATTAAAAGAAAATAGATTTATTCGGAAAGAAGAAAAACATTCAAGGCTTATATCTTAATAGGCATATCTGATACAAATGTGGGTTGCTCTGGGGTCATGGATTGTATGCTGTTACCATTTGAATATAGAGTTTCGCTCATTCGCTAGGGGTGGTGTCAGTGGTATGCCATCTTTCATTACCGCTGAATAGCTTCAATAAAACCGAGACTACCATTTTCTCCGTGCTATCCATGATGCCTCCATGGGATTTTCCCTTTTTCACAGATGTTTTCAGTTTTTCCTCTATTTTTTACAATCAGATTGCTCATTTCAAACAGTTTGTTTTGAAAATATGAACAAGTAATTTGAATGTTCAATTTAAAACTATGATCTTAAAAACTACAAAAATAAATAATATGGTTTGGTGCTTATAAATATCACTTAAGGTGTCTTTTTTGTCTTGAATAATTTAATACATGGGTTAATATAATATTTTCTTAGAATGCAAGAAATAACATTTAATGGCGTGTTTATATCAGTGGTGTTTATTTAAACTAACTTAAGTTGTTTTTCATATGAACTCCTGTGAGCTCATGCCGTCTAAAACCAAAAGAGTAGTCGACACAGCATTGCGAGACTAGAAATTAGATGTTAATTGTACAAATGTTTATATGAAATATTAAAATATAATCCGGGCTTACTTACAAAGAAATGAAGTCACAGAATAACAATATGAAAGCCTCAGTCGCTCAGCAAATCGCAAATGAGCACTAATTTATATAACTTAAAATTAGAACAAGCAACTAATACAAAAAGCGACTAGCTAAAACACATATGCACAATTAGCCCCGGAACACTTACACAGGTTAATGGAACGCTCTTAATTTAATGTTTTGAATACTTCAGTGTAATTAAACTTTCTCTCCTTCCTACGTTCCATGGTACCATATGGTGTGTTTCAAACTTGAATATTCCTCTGGTTTTCTTCAACCGCTATTTTTAACAGCTTATAATTATATTCATTACATAGTTTACCATGACTGCTAAGGCACTGGTGCATTGAAATAAGAAGGAAGCTTGTCGTGGGTTATTACTTCGGTATACCACAGTTAGTAAAGTGACGTCAAAATTTATTTACATAACACTACGCGACAACAAATAGTGCGATGATAAACGCAAAGGTGGTTTAATTCCTACGCATCGGAACATCAAGCCGTTGGTTATAACCTCACGCTAACTTGTAAATTGTCAAACTCCCCGCAGTGATTACTTCTCTTGACAGTACATTATATCACTGCCACCAGCATGGTTTGTCGACCAAATACAGGCGGATAGGTTGTTTTTTTATAATATTTTTTCTGGACTTATCTCCTCAGAATAAAGTACCTTGCCTTTAAAAATATTAAATAATCATAATTAGAAATATTAATTTATCATATTAAAAAAAGTAACTTAAAATATGAAATTATGAAAGTAAAATGTCACCGTACTGTACAGAATACAACGTACTATGATCATTGCTGGAGGCAGAGACTAAAGTAGCAACGCGTGACGTAATCGCTGTGAGGAGATTGGTAAATTGTTTCTTAAACATTTTAACAGACGTACATGTTTATGCATAAAGTGTTGCATTATCGTCATTTTCCTTTTTACATACGTTACGTGTTACTGTGAAAGTGATGTATCTTTGTGTGTCATGGTTAATGTTTCTGTATTTTATAGTTTGACCTTTTAACTAAACCTTTTGGGGTTTTCGTCTGAGACAACCATTTCAAACGGTATACATTGAACATAAAAACACAGTTGTATCGCTTTAAAAGGAGTTAAGGTATTATTAGATTCTTTATTGTTATCCACTTCACAACACTACTAATAGAATTAGTTACAGTTTATTAAGTATTACCAAATAGTTGTACTTTGTTAGATTGTAATCTACAATGCTGCATTTTCTGAAAAAGTATCCCATCTTATCAAGGAGCAATTACTTTAAAGTCACGGTTTGGGCACTAACATTGGAAAAAATCTTAACTATCCCTACGAGTCTAAATAACTAAGTAATAGAGCATAAACAAAAGGTACTATGTGCTAGTTTTGAAGAAAAATGTGCACAAACTAGGACATTTCCAATATACCATTCATTATGAGGGGAAATCCTTTTCTTGTCTATGGACACAAAAAGGATTTACCTCATATTACATGCATTTTTCATCTATTTAAATATGTACTCAAGAAATGTTTTAGTTTCAGCCGTTTTACACCACATTTCATTGCTAAGACTCTTACCTAAATCATATTTTAAGATAAGTACTTTTCAACCCAATCTTCTGTGCTCTATGTCCTTTAATGTGTTGGTCACGTAATTTAATTGTCGCGTCCTATTAACCCACTGTGCTGTTAACAATTACGAACTGTGGATAAAACACTCATCTTCAGCTCTAGAGAAGGGCCATTAGCATTATACATATATCATTACAGAATAAGACTATTTAAAGGTGATTCGCCTAGCAGTCTGCGAATTAGTCTATAACCACCAAGCCCGAGTAAAGTAAACGGTCGGTCGGTTGAGTCGAATTGTATACAAAAAAGCTTGACCGGTCGATTTAAATTTTGGAGTCAAATTCTAAACAAATAAACAAAATAACATAAATACTGATTGTGGAGCTATTTGTTCGTAAAAAACACAACCAAAACTATAATTAATGCAGGTAAACGCATTTCTAATATGAATTGTATGAATTATGACCACAACACATTTTTGGGCTATTAACATTTTATTCGGGCTATAGAAAATTTGAAGGAAAATAAATGTAATGTACATAGCTTTAACGAATGCGGTCATCGTATTTAAGGAAGTTATTTACAATTACAACTATGTGCCTTTAAATGTTTAACAAAGCCTGTTATCTCATGGTTAATAGAAACACTTTAGTGCGAGGTTGAATACAGTAGGTTACGATTATGTATCATTGGTTTTTGTGATGGGCACATTGCAAATGTTAGATTGTACTTTAATTATGACATAAAAATAGACATTTGAAATATTGGCGTTTTGATCAGTTTTGTTATACCGGTATTTACGTGTAAGGCCGATAAAAGGCAGTGCCTTAGTACATATTAGAAGCACTTTAGTGCGAGGTGGAATACAGTAGGTTACGAATCTGCATTATTGGTTCTTGTGATGGGCACATTACAATGTTAGATTGTACTTTAATTTTAATTGACTTAGAAATGAAGATCATTCAGATAAAATAACAGAATCTGTGAATGAATAGTTCCATTTGATTATTACGTTTTGAAAAAAAAACTCTACACATATCTGTATGTATCTCAAAGTCAAGGAAACCGATTAAATCATTTGGGTATGATAAAAGAAACCTTTAGTTTCAAAGGGAACGTGTGTCTTGAATCAAAACTGATATTTTTTATTATTACGGAAGCTACAAGTGTATAAAGATTAGGCGATCTTATAAATGTAAAGCGCATACGCCTATCGTAAAACATGGCGATTGTTAGATAAAGGCGAGATAATTTATTTACAGGAGAAATTCAGGAAAATTTAAACATGTGGGTTAATAATTAATGTATTCAACCGGGAAGTGTGTCCTGCTTCAAACCTGATATCCCGGAAGTTAGATGTATGATTTAAGAGATCTTATCAATGACATTAAGATGTTTGACGTAATTAGTTTAATGATATAGTGCAGAACATTGTAGATAATGATGTTTTGTTATACGATTTTATAATTTTGCTTGTGGTTTTATTTTAGGAATGATGATCGTTTGTTCTAAATTCCGTATTGCAGTCGATTGTTTTCAATTTTCAAATCGGTATATACAAAAAAATACCAAGCCTGAGATGATGTTGTTGGTGCTGTTGCAGCTGATGATGCTGCTGCTGTGAATAAATATGCATGCCTATGTCTTTAAATAGAAGAATTCCACATACCTCCTTTAGTCGAATTAAAACAACTCTAGACAGCAAAGCGTGTGAATTTCTGAACGATATAAAGTATATAGAAGGCAAATACATATCTGTAAGGTAATTACTGCAATGATATGTCGAGATAGTTGGAGATGGACCCTTCTGCTGTATAATCGAAAATGTTTGTGGTTCACTAAATATCGCGATTTTCCGGCGTTGTCAAATACGCTTATTCGAAACCAGGACAACTATCGTATCTGAATTCTAAATGATCATAAATCACTATATTTCTTACAAATTAAAATGCGCGAATTTTAGAACCGCCAGATTTTAAGAGATTGCATTATCTTCCGAAAACAATTTCCACGCGAAATTATCTGCTATATGTGTGCATCGTTTAAAGCGATGTTTGGGTTAAGAGTTTGTGGTTTTGAAATGAGCTTATTACAAGTGTCCTGTGCTATTTCTGTGGCTTGTGGCTTGTAATTGCCGACTTTGTGTGTGTGTTTTAATTGGGAAATGTTACCATGTATCGGAGTTTGTGCTTTCGGTCAAATATTGGGACATGTTATTCTTGTTCGAATCTGACAAAAAGGAAAGTGGAAAACTGTATGGATCAATTACACGTACACTAATTTAATTTAATGTATTTATATGTGAGGCGCAAAGAAGCAGTGAAGATGCTTATTCTTTATTTTAAACAATTAATTTAATACTCTAACGTAGTGTTTCACAATAACATAACATGTCATTCTAATGACCAAAAGCGAAATTTGTAGGAATCAGATTTTGTTTTTCGCATGTCGTTTTATTAAATGCATTTTTTATTCAAGTCGACAAAACACGGAAAATGTTTTTTGTCAATATTCCCAGGGAAATAGGCAGTTGTTAACGTTAGTTATTAAAAATAACTATCATCGTCCATTGCATAAACCTCTTTGATACTGACGCAAGGTTTTCAGAGATGTGTTTATTTCTCACATAAACCTGGACAAATACAAATGAATTAACAAATCAATTTCAAACGCTACCATAAACGCTTCTGTCTACTAAGATAAATTATTATTTCAATGAGTGGTGTAAGAACTTTCTTTCCTGTAATAGATACATTTTTAAGGATTGCGATATGTGAATAACCTTGACAACTAAAACGGAAAAACATTGTTATCACGTATTTGGCATTTGTTTTATAATTTATTTTGACTTTCCAGCATGTAGAATTTAAAAAACACTATAATTCAAATATAACTGTCTTTAAAACTGATTTATTTACTTTTACTTGACATGAAAAACATTAAAACCGTTTAATCTTGTTTCAGAGATGAAATAATACAAGCTGGTAAAACGTCGCCATGTAATTAATATTAAAATGTGATAGTAGTTTATATTATTAGTTTCAAGTTTCTTCTGTTATGGCTGCAAAAGTTTTATTCACAGTTCGTACTCCTTTATTTTAAAGATGAAATAAAATAAATATGGTAAGACAGTCGTGATTGATCTTAAATGTCATATTCGTTGATGGTACTATAGGTTCATGGTTCTTTTGTATGGCTGCAAAAGTGTGTTTTGTTCACAGTTCGTAGTTCTTAAAAACTACCACGTACTACGATAGTCTATAGTAACACCGATTCATCAATGTCCTAATTTATTCTAAAAGAAGACGAAAATCTTCATAAATATTACATTTGTTGTTTTTTGGTAAATTACCACTCATTCGTTTGCGGGGAGTTTTATTCACGTGGGATATCTAAGACGGGTATTTTACGCCGGTAATATACGCCTATAATAAATAATGTTGTCAGTACTTCTCTGAAGGGTTTTTAGTTTAAGGCGTTTATCGTTATAAATTAAGTTTACTCGATTTTTTTCTTACACATGTAATAACCAAACTTAACAACTAGTGTTTTAAAGAAAATGATGCTAACGGGTACAAAACATGTGTTCGGTCGCTGCCAATTACCTATCGATAGCCCGCCTAAAATGGCGTCTTGACGGACCTTCTTTGTCGGGCTATCTTTTGTATTCACTTTTTCAAAAGTAAATTAATGTAACATTCAAGCGCAGTAATATGAAGCAATCGGGACACCTCGGCAATTTTTTCGGATTTTTTTTCCGAAAGGACGGAAATGGCCGAGTTGTTACGATTGTAATATGAAATTTGGAGAAAGAACGTACACAACAAGCGACAGGAGTATCGTGATATTGGATATTCATTTGACGTGACCAAAATTGCTGCCATTGGATTTCATCATAGCGGCGTCGCGACGAAAGCTTTAACGGATGTTTTAGCGATCAGCTGATGTATAGTGTGTAGGAACAGGGCTTAGGACTCTCTACGGTTCAGTAGTATGACTTAATATGGCATTCTTGTCCGAACACAAATTGTTGATGTTTTTAAGTCTTTAAAAAGATATTCTTGAGGGCTTTAATGGATACTTTTAGATCAGCTAACTGTTAGTGATAAGATAATATGAATCTTTGCGTGGACAATGTTTGAAAATCCATTTTTAAAACAAATTACCTTTTTACTCGCGCGCATAACAATTTGCTTTTAAAAGAGTATTTTATGAAAGCAAAACATGGTTCATTGTAAGTTTTGCAATTTCTAAACATAATTAATTTTGAAACTCATAGAATGTAACTTGCATGACAACGTTGAACTTACTTAGGCCAACGATAACAATGTCATTCAATAAATTATTTTATCTAAAACTAAGATTTTACGCTGCGTCTTTAAATACATACTTATATTTGTATCATGACTATTTACTCAATCGTTAAGCATTAAATCATCTATTTGTATTATTCACATTTTATAATGTTAATGAACTCGTTTAAATAATATAAACTGTGAACGAATCAACAGTCGCTATCAGTTAAGCATTCCATTGACTGGTTTCACATTTCACAATGCAAAAGAGCTCACTTTAATATAAACTGTGAACGAATTAACCGTCGCTGTCAGTTAGCCATTCCATTGACTGGTTTCAGATTTCCTATTAGAAGTGTATTTCGCGGCAACGGGAAGCATTCTCAGATATTCTTTTTACGAGTGGGGACTAGTGTGAATCGGACGTTTAAAGATGAACCGTGTTCAGTATACTATTAATTGTAGAGATATTATAAATTGTAGGGATATTGTGGGGACCGCAGGTGGTTTTTTTATTGGAAAAAATAACGAGCTGTATTAAGCGTGTGTAGCATTGGGAAATTAATTGTATTTTAGGTTGTTTAGTTATTTTTCACACGCTTTGGAATGAAATAAATTAAACGATTCGATGAAGCGTGATTGTGTTATTTAATAAAGTGGATTATGTTTGTTAGTGGACGGTTAAAAGTTTAAATGCAAAAGTGAGAATTGTAGGATGTAAAAGGAATATTTGTTTGTGAAATTTTGCTATAGGGATTTATGTTAATACCTAAAGGTAAACAAAGGTTTAAAGTGTGATACACCAAGAAATATTGTAAAAGAAAACGTATTATAATAAAAAAATAAAGTAATAATAATAACAATAATAATGATAATAATAATAATAATAATAATAATAATAATAATAATAATAATAATAATAATAATAATAATAATAATTATCATAATTATAATAATAATAATAATAACAATAATTACAATGATAATAACCATCTTATGTAGTGCATATATGCGTACTATGCGTACTAAGTCTAACAAAACATCTACATTAAAAGATTCTAATTATCAGATAAATAACCACTTTAAAACATTGCAAGTGTTTAAGTACTTAAATATGTAACCCACTTCAGTTTAATATTACCTAAATCACCTCTAAATTTAACTGCACACGTGTGCCACATCATTTTCAATATCGTCTGTTTAACATCATCGTCAATTCTTCCTTCAACCTCAATTATAAATAATTCGGATAAAATCAACACGCTTCAAAGCATCGTACATTAGCAATTAATAAACATTTATAAATTGCCATTCTTTATAGGGTAGGGTAATATCGAACTAAAAATAGTGTATACGTTTTAAGTAATACAGCACGACTCAAATGATTGTGCATAAAATTGCATAATGCATGTCATAAAACGATAAAGGATTTTATTTCCTGCTGTAAAATATAAAGTTTATAGCAAGTACAATATATCAGCATATACTTATGATCCATATTTATTATATTTATAATAAAACATATTAATTGACCCCTGCTGATTTAAAGCGTTATTCTTAATTTGTATATTACACTAAAACTAGTGTTGAAGTTTTATAAACTTACAATACTACTCCAATGTTGGTGCGTAATGCATTACATCAACGGCAAAAATTGATTAATTTTCCTTTTTTAAAATTAATTTTAGAGCAAGTGCAATATATCAGCACATAATCATAATCCATATTATATGAAATTTACAATAAATCATATGAATTGCCCCCGGTTGATTCATAGCATTTTTCTTAATTTGCATATTAGCCTAATATAGTTTTGAAGTGTTTTATATACTTTTAATAAGACTACAGTGTTGATGTGAAATGCATGACATAAACGGCTAGTGTATTTAATATCATATTTTAATAATTCATTTTTGAGCAAGTGCATTATGTCAATACATAATTATGATCCATTTTTATGACATTTTTCCATAAAACATGTCAATAAATTATTGTTGATTAAAATAGTTTTTCCTTAATTTGTATTTTACCCTAATTAAATTACATGTAATACCATTTAATGCACGCGCATCGTGCCAATTGCAATAACGATTAATGCTCATAATGTTAATAACCTCCTGCAAATAAATAAGTAACCCTACTTCTAAACTTTGATAATTTATCTTAATTGTTAAATAAACTAGACCTCTTTTTTATAATTAAACAATACGGGGTTTTACAGTGACTAAAATTTATTTATTCTAGGGTCTGTTGCTAAGAATTTATATTTTACAATTAAAACAAATAAAATTGCTTTCGTTTCGAGCAGTCTTTGATAACATCACCAACACGCTTCAATTGTTCATGCATAATACATTTTCTAAAACAATATATTGTCATTTTCTTTTATGAATACTCAATTTGCTAACGTGCTCCTTGTAGGAATAGGACAGGTTTCTCGATTTGTATCATTATTTATGAGTTTTCGTTATTCAGCTATGCCGTTATAGTTTTATTGATATAAGGCCATACAAATAGTACGAGTGTTTCGTGATACCCGAACCTATCTTGATATGACAGTCACTTCTACCGCTTGTGAGGAATTTTCATACTTTTGTTCTTATTTTCAAGCTGAAAAACGTTGTTCCGTCGTACAAAAAAAAGGAATACAAATAACCCCCGCCTCTGCATCCCTAGTTTTTGAGTGTTTACCAAAAATACACGTAATATTTTTCCGGCCTAATGATCACTTTCGATTGTTAAAGCAAGTGTTTTTTCTTCGTTGTATTTTTTCTTCGACAAAATACATCATTATGAGAAAGATATGCATCGGCAACCTCATTACCCGTATCTTGATTAAACACAAATACATTCATTTACATCAATTATTTATGTTTACAGTTGAACAAGACAAACAGTTGTTGTGCATAAGATTGTGACCGTAACTCTAATGTTAAATGTTATTTGACCGTATCCTGTACAATGAAGATATTGCATTAAATGCATCTCTGTATAAACTCTAGCACAAAACATTTGATGTCACACAAATTCATTTAAAACGTTGAAGAAATCGATATAATTTTATAAGAACTAAAGGACAAACAAATGTCGCCTTACGTTCTATCCCAAAGGTATTATAAGAAAATAGACGCAAGTTCATTTTTAATTTTTTCAATTATTATTATTTTTGTTGTTGTTGTTATTATTATTATTATTATTATTATTATTATTATTATTATTATTATTATTATTATTATTATTATTATTATTAATATTGTTGTTGTTGTTGTTATTATTATAAGTATTAGTATTAGTATTAGTATGATTATTATGCATTGCTACATTCCATGTTTTTATATATTATTATCTTTTAAACAGTTCTTGTATATAAAATAACGTCTGTAGATCATACATATAAAAAGGTAAGCAAAAACAAAATTAAACCCATAGGTGTTGTTAAATATTTATATTTGAGAACTGCAAATATTGCAAATTATATTGCGTTTCTGATATAAAAAAATGATACATTTGTCCATTAGAGATAGTGCATATATTACCTTACGCTATTAAAATAAGTTAAAAGGGATGCATAGAAGTATCAACGAGACAAAAATGCAACCTTTATCCTAGTTACTAGCTTTCCGTGTGAACAACAGCCAACCAGTCCATAACTGTGAGCGAAAGTGGGTTAATTAGGTCAAACCAAGATTAAAACACATGTCTCAATGATAAAAACATGTTTTCCTTAATTACCGTACCAAAACTGCTGTGCTCTACAGTGCACGCTAAACTAGGGTACAGAAACGAGACCATGCAATTGTTATTTGGTATGATGTCTATTCGTAAACTGTTCAGACTCTATACAAATGTTTTGCACTATTTAATAAGATTATGCTTTGTATTTAAGTAATCATTTATTATTAATTTCGACTCATTTAAATTTAATTCAAATGACAGAAGCGAGGCGGTGCATTTTAATCATAGATGTGTGTAATAATAGTGTGTTCAAACAGCTGAATAAAGGACTAGAATTGCTTACAGAATTCCTATTAAGATAAAATTAATAAAATATGAACGTTCATTGTGCTCATATTAAATTGTTTTCAAAGAAATGTTTTGCGACTAAAGGATTACTTTTTTCTGCAAATGTATAGTTTCTAGTTTCAGTAATTTAACTTAAAACCTACAATTTTATTAAAATGTAGTCTAAACACACAAAACCAATACAAATGCAAACAAGCAAGTTAATTCGTTCTAAATAAAAGAAATTAAATGGCAGCAAGCTGATATAATTATTTTTAGAAACTAATTTATTTATTATTGAAAAATAAACGTGATTATTGCAGTGCGAAAGGTGTACCAAACAACACATTAACCTGTTATTTATAACAGAAGAATGCAAATGTAGTTTTAATCATAATTATAATAAACAGCTGAAAGCATTCAACCTATAAAGGACGCCATGAACAAGACTAGCAATTTCGTTTGGACAAGGTCGTTTGGAATGTAGAACGAAAACGCACTGAGGGAGTCTGGACTTATTTCTTTTACATTATTTGTCGGACAACCTTACGATTTGATTTCAAGTAAAGCGATTTGACCTGGGCTGTTACAAGCGCCCAATGCGTTTTACATCGTTTTACATTGTTTTCTTCCGTTCGTAAACAAAGCAATTGCACGCGAATTTGCATTGCAAATTGATTTGTATATACACCGATGTTTGCGCAGAGGTTTGATGGTAATGATAGCGAGAACTGTCTCCGACTATAGTTCAACCTAAAGGAAATTGTGATATTCATTGCTAATGTTAGCCGGATAAATGTGCAACATGTGAATAGGAATTGCGCTAATGGCTGGCGAGTGTGGGTAGCTGTTTGAATGACCATTGTTTACAGTGCGAGAAATGTGTAATGTGTAAGGTTGAAGTTGCAAGAAGGATAAATTGTGCTTTGTTGATCATGGCAATCGTTGGGATACTAGTACCGATGTCTTTCAGACGGATTAAGTTTATGTCACAAATGTTCAATTTTGTTGTTGTAAGTATGGTGCTCAGCGTTCTTCCAAATATTGTGTCAGCGTCTGACGTCATCAAATCTCCAATGGCTTCATTGATGACATCACCACCACCATCACACTGGCCGAAGGAAATAAAAATAGTTTCTATAATTACGTACAACAACAGTCGTCTGTTTTCTATGGATCGCGTACGACCCGGCTTGGAAATCGCAATAGACAGGATATACGATTTACATCTTATTCCTCCCTCAATAAACGTAACCGTCAACTTCTCGGACTCGCATTGTAACCCTAAGGACGGGCCCGTCGCAGCCTTTAACTATATCATGCGCAAAGACGTGCATTTCTTCTTAGGACCTGTATGCGATTACAGTCTTGCGCCAATCGCACGATATGCGCCATATTGGGACATCCCGATTGCGTCCCCGGGCGGATTTGCGCACGACTTTGGATTTAACAAATCGCTCCCGGACGCTGAATTTCCGTCATTGACACGTGTTGGAATGACGTTCAATTCCATGTCACGCGCTGTCACGTGGTGCATGAAAACGAATGGCTGGCAAAAAGTAACTCTGATTTACGAAGGCGATGGGCAGTCGGATATAAGCCCACGGTTCTGTTACCTGGCCGGCAGCGCCTTGATTGCCCATTGGACAAAGGAGAAACAGATCAGGATTGAAATTCACCTGATTAAGGACAAGGATTATGGTCAGATGCTTCGGGAAAAAGTTGGAATTAACAATGCTGGTAAGTATGGTTTTTTGTTTGTTTGTGTTTTGTTTGTTCATTTGGCTGTACGTCTGTTTGTTCGTTTGTTCGATCGTTAGTTGGTTTAGGGTTAAAGGCGCTTGGATAAACACATTAGTTACATTGTGCGAAAACGTATTCTCCACCAGTTCCTCAAAAAAGTATTAAGACAGATATATTCTAAATATAAAAGCACATGTTAAACGAGTACGTATGGCTCAATGTGTCTTTTTTCGTTCTGCTTAATGGCCTTTTGCGTATTCAGTGCGACGACATACTGTTAGCTGTTGGTTTGGTCTGAACTCATAATTATTGTTTTATTTAGCATAGTTTCTTTAAACAAGGTAAACGTTACACTTCGTTATCACCAAATTATCAAACACACCCGTTTCTTCACAGATACAGACGAAAATACCCATAGTCTCTATTTATGGTTTAGAATTACCGTCTAATGATCGTGTAATTTCATTATATCACATCTTCAGCTTTCCCATTGGTTAAAATAACGTCACGTGACTGACCAGTATACAGTATTACTACATTAGGTCAGCTACAAAAGTATGGGTTAGGTAAAATTCATTATGGTCTCCTACGTTAAATAATATGACATAGTTAACTGACGTAGCCTTTTTTAAATTATGTTATTTTCCAACAACAAGCATTTAACCACATCTTAATCTTTTGACTGCCCCGTATTTTTCCGTACTGGGCAGTAAAATACCATGCATCATATATTATATTCACTACAGACTCTCTTGTGTATTTGTGTTTGTAGTCGCATGACTGATGACTTCTTGACTGATCTACTGCTTTAATGATTTGATTTGTTTTTACAACACATAATACATCAGTGTTTAAAGGACGCATCACACTTGTTTTGTCTACATGCAATAAATATAATTCTCTTGAATGTATATGATTCGTGTTGAAATATGAGATTTCCAATTTATAACATTAAATATTCATATTACTTCTACACGAGATCTATCTAAACAATCGTTATGATCGTCAAAACAAAAAGGTCCATATTACGCATATGATATCATTTTCTTCAATTGTATTGGTTCGTGTTGAAATATGAGCTTTTCAATTATTATATTAAATATTTATATTAATATTGCGTCTACATGCGGCTTATCAAAACAGTCGTATCGTTTGTCAAAACAAAGTTTATGTGCAAAAGACAGTTCCCCAACTGTCAATCATAATCAATTGCAATTCATCCAATTAGGGTTAAGATTGTCAGTTGAAAATCTCAATAGTAAATAAAAAGGAACGCGTACTTCGTGTTTGTGAAAAATCTAATCAATTAATTT
>Ga0224511_10001731_pt1 | contig 13687 bp, 10 predicted proteins | sample SF_May12_sed_USG_2_FD_169988 | JGI IMG/M metagenome (GOLD analysis project Ga0224511, IMG submission 169988) | Sediment microbial communities from San Francisco Bay, California, United States - SF_May12_sed_USGS_8_1 | ecosystem: Environmental > Aquatic > Marine > Sediment | place: USA...
AAATGGCAAGATCATGTCACAAACAATCTCAAAGAACGCACAAAACTCCCAGATCTGTTCGATATTATCCTAAAAAGAAATGGCAATGGGCAGGACACATCACAAGAATGAGTGACAACTGGGCCCTAGAATTGACCAAGTGAAAACCAACAACAAAACGACACCCAGGAAGACCAAAGATGAGATGGGCAGACATCGCCAAACCCATTGGAAAGAAATGGATGACATCAGCTGAGCACAGGCAGGACTGGCACAATCAGGAAGAGGCCTTTATCCAGCAGTGGAGAGTCGACGGCTGAAGATGATGATACCAATCTCTAGATGCAAAGTGTGATCCCCACATTACTATATGCTGTCGAAACATGGTTTAACACAAAAGCAATGGAACAACCTAACAATAAAAGAAAAACAAACTTACCAGATGTTCTACAATAGCTAAAACATCAAAATTGAAATGGGCAGGTCATGCAGCAAGAGTCAACTCGAGAGTCAAGAGAGACAACTATGCACTGGACATAATGAAATGGAACCCCATAGGTGAAAGAAAAAGGGGCAGACAAAAAGCACACTGAGCAACAAACTTATATTAGTGAAACATATGGTAACGACCGGACGGAACTGGTAGAGGACAGATTTCGTGGTGAAGCAAGAGGAATGCCTTCGTCCAGCAGTGGAACAGAGATGACTGCTAATGTGAATGATGGTGATGGAAGGGCAACTGCTGAAAGAAGTTATAAACCGGCAACTATGCAACTCAAGTTTTCAAGGCTGTATGGATTGGTTTGACAACATAAAGGAGTGGAGAGAAGGGCTAAATGAAACGCATCAAGTGGCAACCAGGTGAGATGGCTACGATGCACAAACCAAAATGGTCGATGGTAAATTGAACGGAGCTGGGTCAGAGGCAGTTAACGCATCTGTCACGGCACAAAACTACAACACTTGTAGAAGTAGATTCTGCGCAGAATGTATAGCTGGGAGCGTGCAGCACAGTACATTCAAACTGGAAGCTAGACTGCAGCTCCATGTTCCACTCCCCAAAGAAAACGGAAAAAAGGCAACAAGAGTGGAGGTCATGAGGCCAGAAAAAGTGTGCTAGAAAAGAGAAACCCATAAAGGACAGATTTTACAGTTCGCACTTTATTAGTTCATACATAAGGCAGCATATGCTGTTTAGTGAGATCTCAAGTGAAGCATTTGATGACATGATTCAACGCCATATGATTGATCAGAACACAACCCAGGCTTCTACTGCAGCAAAATACATAGCGGAATTGTGGGGTGACTTTTACCCATAGAGTTTTCCTACTCACATTCATCACATCAGGGTCAGGTTTGGTGCGAAATTTGTGTACGTAGTCTTTTCTAAAATAACTATGGTTTGAGACTAGTACACATAATAGCCTATTTATATAACTGGGTGACCCATTCCCTATACTGGTATTATACACTATGCTACATATGACTCTTGGCTTCCAGAACAGACCAGGAGGCCACTCCTATGACTGCAGTGGACAAGTCAAGTCTACCGATTTTACAATAATCATTATTTTATGTTTTATATGAACACCTTTATATGAAGTTGCCCAATAATAAAGTACATGCATGAAGAAAACAACGGCATCAACCTGAATTTGACACCTCGATAAGCAAATGCACAACTCTGGGATTAGATACGCAAAGCTATAATTCAGGGATAGTCTGCTGATTATTACTCAACTTTTGTCCGTGCTTCCTGTAACTCTTGTCTTAAAGACCCGGCAAGGAGGCCGCTCCTAGAACTGCAGTAAATAAGCCGTCCACCAGTCAACAAGTCTGACACTAAGGAATGACATGAACCTGAATTTGACAACTCAATAAGCGAAGGAACAACTTTGGATTTAGATACAGAAAAACCATAAATCAGGAAAGGTCTGCTAGATATTGTATGACATCCTCACTTTTACAGGCTGTATACTCATTCTTTCACCAGTTACAGCTTAGCATGGAGCACCACATGCGGACAGAAATTTTACCTACTCGCATATAAAATGACCTTTGCTGGGTGCCTTACAAAGACTGAACATCCCATGAGCATGCTCTCAATTTACCTGGCATGTCAAAGGAATACCTATTGAGAGAGCTTCGGAAGATTGTTCTTTCATAGGACTTATTGACAGCATATAATATTGGCGCGCTGCTCATCATCCTTTAATAGGTACATGTACCTCCAGCAACATTGCTTTGACACTCCACATTTGCAAAGATCCTTCTGTTCGGGGTATTCTTGGAACCCGAAGAATTTTCCATAGAACTCACACCGAGCAAAATCTCAGCCTGGATTCATCAATCCTCAAAACCACATGCCAATTACTGGTGATCTTGTACCACACTGTTGGTCAAAGCTTTCCATTTGCGTGCGTAATCTATTCTGTTTGGTTGTTAAACTGCTCAAACTGACCGTCAAGTGGGTGTCAGCTTCCGGTGATCCGGCGACAGAATACCGATCATGTATGTGTTATTTCTTCAGCGTCAGGCAAATGGCAACCAATGACAATGCAGATTCGAAGTTGTTGCTCTACCAAATTCACTCTTGACCTAAACACGGGAAGCGGAAACCTGTCCGAAATAAATAACATCGCTGCTTTAATTGGTCACTGCGCCTGTGCCGCTTGGAAAAATAGTGCATGCACCGTACCGCTGGATTGGAGGAAGTTGACGCCCATTCGAGCAGCACAGACAGCAACGCCGCTCGCGTAAACACCCCGGCGGCACCGCTTTGTGTGGCTTGCCGCTCTAGTGTAAACCCGCTAACAGACTACGGCTCTCCGTTGATTAATGCCAACAAACACACCTATAACTAGCAGATTTTATCTGCCACAATTCAGAATAAACAGTATTTACCTTTTCTACTAATCCACAAATGAAAAAAAGGTTCAAAATAACAGGACCAATGGTCTTAAAAATGAACACCACTGGCACAGTGTTTTATCACAGAAAAAAAAACAGAGTCTGATTCTCTAAAAACTGCAAAATCAAAGATAGCTTGACCCAATATTAATACCTGATAGGTGCGGAAGTACTCAATGACATTGTATCCAGTCAAAAATTGGCTGATAGATTTCTCAAAACATCATAGATATGCATTAGTGGACTGCTTTTAAACCCGGCTGCTAACGAACCTGTATTGAAAAAATGCAGAGTAAAAACTGATCACCTGAGGGATAAGTCCTCTGTTGGCACTCTGAATGAATTATAGCCGGATCTGCAGCTACTATTCTCATGAAGCAAAATCAACATCCCTATAACATACAAGATATGCTCACGAATTTAATTGAGATTTATACAAAGTCTGCTAGTTAGGTGAGTGTTGGAAGAGTACATCGGCCTACAAATGCAACTGATAACACTCACATCAATGTCTGAACTAAACTTAAGTGAAATAAAATGCCCCAAACTATGAATTGTGAATCAAAAACTTACTTTGACGTTCTTTGGTTAACAACCTCCTCCAAGTCTGGAATCCTTCCCAGCCAATGGAGTACATTCAAGACCTTCAATGTCATCCATGATTTTATAGAGTCCAGTCTACAAGCAGGTGCAATCTCATGATGCCGCACGACAGTACTGTATAGCTGTAATTCCGCATGCATATTTGATCAGTTTCACGAACTTCCAAACAGCATGGTCAATAGCACTTTCTGACCCTACACATAATCCCACAAATGGATACCAGAGACCTGTGTCATAGTTATCAAATTGGAATTTGAAAAGTCTCTTCTCAAAACCACGACGATGGGATGGCTAATTCATGCTCTGTTGAATATCATTCATCCGGTGTTTCTGAAAGCAGCAATAATCAAAATAGAACTTTACCATAGCTGAATAGATTCCAGAACTTACAGAAGATTATACTCAAAGCGGAAGCGTTCCCGTAAAGCACATATCTGGCTACTCAGACTTCTTTGAGTCTTATTTTCAGTATGAGATCCATATACAGCACTACAAGGAATCCGGAACAATCCGGAACAGAAACTATAATTACACAATGGATCCAAAAACCGATCGAAGACATGGTACGTAGTGCAAATACAGCAGACTTCAGATATAACGGGGTACCTCTCAAATACGAATGTAAAAACTGTTCCATACCTTCTTGCCATGATTGTGTATCTGTTGACAATATTACCATGGGCTCGATTTATAGATCGAATAGTATTCAGGTTCCTGAGAAAAAAGGACAAAAAGTTAGCCGGTGATATTGGCTCATGCTGCAGGCCTGAAAATCTATGTTGCATATACGAGCTAAAGTGTGGCCAGGGTAAAATGGGTGAGTACATATGCTCAGTTTGTACAATACTGTTGGTCGACTGACTAGCACCTTTACCTTTAGTAGACAAAACAAAAATCAATGGAACATGACAAAGAACGGTCAACAAGGCATCAAATGTTTGAGAAGACTTCTAGAATACGTAATGTGTGTCCTGATGTTGGTGCACAAAATAAAGAGACTCGTTATGAAACTTCAGAGTATAAAATTAAGATCATAAAAAGGGGAAACAATTTAGGATGAAAGAGTTGATCCCCTACGAAGCCAGACCAATGGGTTGCACAGTCATCGCGGGACTTCCGGCCATGTATAAACCAACCAATAGAGGGGTGGTTATATGGATAGGCGAGTACATGGATAGGTAGGTAGAGGGAGTATGTGAGTACATGGATAGGTAGGCAGATGGATATGACATACCTTGAAATGAGTAGCAGTGATGACGGCATATCTTTTACAACCTGCAGCATACGATTGTGCAAATCCCTAAAGTATTGCTTAAGGCGTTCTTTCTCTTCATCAGGGAGGTTGCGCCAATCCTCTTTTGTTTTAATCTTTCTCCAATCAGGCGCTGGATAAGACTTGGTTGCCACATATTTCTGAGTTATAAAGCAGGCAAAGAGATGCCAGTCTACAACAAAATGGAGACAGCAGCTACAATCAAAGGAACTTGCCACTGGGTCTGAAGAACTATAGTCGGGAGAGTTAAGAACGGCCGGCGTGTTTTTTGCTGTTGGTGGTGGTCAAACCAGTTCTCACAGTTCAAAGTCGATTCATCGGTTGCCAATGTTTCCGCATTGTGGCTCTTTAGTATCGCCGGTAAACCACTACCACATGCCAAACTCAGTGGTAGTAACCACAAGATAGGCACTTGCAGTGACTTTTTGGTCTAACAGCTGAATGGCGGACATAGAGTCCCTCCAGGGCAAGAAAACTCATGGCTTGTTAAATCCATGAAAACATTGAGTAGGCAACAGTCATTAGATATGAATTTCCGCGACTGTCAGAAGCCTGGCTGTTAGGGGCTCTACAAGTAGTCTGTTGATCGAAAAATCTCCACGGCAAGCTCCCATCTTCAGGTTAGTACCACTGAGTTTGGCATATAGTAGTGGTCTACGAGATCTGAAACTAAAAGAACCACAATGCAGAAATATTGGCGAACAGACTGCATCAACTTTGAACTGTGAGAACTGATTGCTTTGACCACCAGCAGAAAAAAACATCCGGGGTTTTTTAGCTTTCCCGACTATAGCGTAACAAAATAGAATGACAATGCGAATGGTCCGGCCAGAGCCAGCGAGTATTGCTGGAAACCTACCAGCGATATTCATTCTGAGTGCATAATGCTTCATATTCTCTTCATCCTTGAGAACCACAGCTTTATAAAAGTTAGACAGAGAATGTCTATCAGCTTCATTCATTGTCTCATACAGACCATGATCCAACAACACTAGCTGAGCAGTCTGGTTCAGTCCTTGTCGCACAAATACTGCAACATTCATACAACTGATCAAAGCTGTGTCGTTAGGCGCATTGCTTAAACAGCAAAAACAACCTCATTTTCTGTTAAGTTCATATAGGCCTAAACAGTGAGTCAGCAACTTGACTACCTTATTCATTGATAGATAGGGATGCTAAGCTCAGGCAGCAGATTTGAACAAGATCTTCCAAGAAATGGGATCAAGGATACATTGTGAGACAATGTTTTTCAGTTCATATACACAATAAAAGAAGGCAGTGCGCTCACAAATGAGTGAAAAAGAAAGTAGTGGTTACTCACCGTTTCCAGGATGAGGATCAGCATGAACATGACCAGAATGGAAAATCTGATCGGCAAAGCACTTGATGAGCTTTGTATCAATCTGAAATAGGCAACACCGAGTGTACTTGGTTTGTGAAGATTGCGTTTTTAAATTTAAAAAAAATGATTTACCATTTACCTCACAGCTTGACAATGAGATGTCCAACTATTAACTTTTTAATGGTTGGCTGATGGTTTGGTGTTGATACATGTATTTATTCAAAAGAAATCCCTGCTACGCGCATCTCGCTCTACTCACATCAGCCAATGAGAAGCCCATACTAGAGATCGAGTCAACATCACTGATCTTGCATCCATCAATAAACTCTGTAGTCAGGATTCTCTACAAAACAGAATTCAATAGACTGTCGTAAATAGTGTCATAACTCTGTATGTCTGGCGCTACCTAGCACCTCAATACAATTCATAAATGTACTTTTGATGCGTCGGCTCAAAACTCAATTTGAGATCTCTACCATGACGAGCAAGAATATTGTTACACTACCTTGCTAGTCAGACTCCAGTAGACCTTTGGAACATACACAAATGGCAGATGCGCCAAATCCTTGGCACAGCGCTCAGAATTTCGTCCTTCTGCTTCAAAATCCAATTCATTGGCTAGAGTGCCCTTCAATTCCTGTCACACAACAAGCTCGAGTTCCACAATTATCAACTAGCTTACCAGTGAAGGCATACGCAAAAGGTGGAAAGCACTCCATAATACATGAGAACTGTCGGTTCAGATACAACGGTAGGCCAAGCAAAACTCTGCTCCTGGTTCTCCCGTAGAACTAGTCTTCATTAAATTTTGTAGTGAAAAATTACACAATGAACCCAATGAACTACATTGTAATGGACTTACATTGAGAATCCAAGCAAAATTAAACTTAGGATGGAGCCACCCAAGCAGTTTACTCAGAATATACATAGTTCTGATATCTCCTGAAAACCTCTCTCTCAAGTCAATATACTGCACCTGCAAATCATAATCCAGACTATCTTGAGCTTTCAAATGGTCTAGTATGTTCGGGATTGATTTTCCGAGCAATGATACCAACAACTGATGCATGAAAGTTTTGTAAAAAAACAGACCTTGACAGCTACTTGATGTCCATCGTGAGTCGTCGCTTTGTGTACCTGGGCCAAACTAGCCGCGGCTAATGGTGTCTCATCAAACTCACTGAAACACTCCGAAGGCAGCTTACCAATGTCTTCCATAAACACTGCTTCAACCTGAGAGAGCAGAGCTTATTACCAACAGCCACCCACCCAGAAACCAGTAGCCACAACTTCATAGCAGAGTTTCCATCAACCGGTTGGTTTTCCTCAAACCCATAAATTTTTGTGCTATCTATATTCCGGATCATCCTAAATAGTCACGTCAGTCATTATAACTCAGTGCGAGAATGAATGAATGTCACTGTCTGTCCTCCCTGTGGTCCGGGTTCAATTCCCAGCCATGGTGGAGTATTTCGAGGGATTGTTCCTGGCTGAGCACACTCTGCCAACCCATTCTGAGCCAGAGTGGCAGAAAAAGGCTCAATCTCCACTCAGTGGCGTCACACAACCTGTGGAAATTGAGAGGACATAGTCCAACCATGGACGGACAAAGGCTGATTTTTTTATTTCTCTCTTTAGTTGCTCACCTCATGGGCAGCACGTTTCAATGCCTGGTCCTGCAGCACTACCAGTGTGTCGAGATATTCCTTTGGTAGAATGTGGTTCATGGTCAACAAACCTTGCCCCATCTTGATATAGAGTCCGCTGTTCAGCAGGCAAGCATTTAGCAGGACTCTGGACGCTCTTTTATGTACCTTACTCAATTCTCGGCTATACTCTTCGCTATCCTGAATCATCAAAGAAAATAACAGCGAAGACTCCTGATGCTATACTAGAGTGTAACTCCATTGTACAGTATGCATTTATTTTGTTACTAAGTAAAACCAAGATAGAGAGTACCTACATTGTGCAGTATGTGGTTATTTTCTTACAAAGTAAGACAGGTGATCGGAAAAGCGACCGGTAAACTTACTGAATTGAATCCATGCAGAGAAACTTTGTAGTCTAAAGATATCCAGAGACCAGCAGACAAAGACCTACAGAAGTGAAGTGTGTTCTTAAACTACAGCACTACGGATTATCTCACAAATGGTTTGGGACACCTGAGACAGAGAAATTAATTGAGATACTGAATTAAGTGGAAACCATATACACTGTTTAGACAACAGATAAGTAAACTTCACCAAAATTGTATCCTTATTTGACATCCTTCATTGCAGATCATCAATTTGTCACCTGATGTCAGAGAAGATGCCCCTCACAAGGCCAACCTAGTGAACTTATGATACAACTCAACCAATAGGTAAAACTACATATCCTACCTGACAAACCTCAGACCTCCATTAACAAAGCCAATTAAGGCTCTCTTCTTTTCAGCTTCTTGACATGTGTTATAATATCCATAGCCTCCAACCCCGCTGAGCAAAACAAATCCAGAGACTGGGTACCGTCGCAAAGTTGAAATGCATCTGGTTGCTGTAGAACTGGACGCATTCATGATGATGAGTTTCAGTTTGTTTAAACTCAGTCAAACCGATCCACAGGTATATCGCAGCCACAAACTGACAAACTGCAATAAAATCAACTATCAAGTAGTAGTAAGGGAAAAAACTGCACTAGTCATTTAAGTTTTAATCATTGAATGATTGATTTAATCAATTAATGAGTTTATACAGTACGTATACAAAACATGATAACTAGTACTACTACTAGTAGTAGTACTATTAATTAGTAATTAAATATTAATAATAATAGCGAGTTTACACTAGACTAAGGCAGCGTAGACTAGTAGTAGTAGTAGTACTAGCAGCAGTAACAGCAGCAGCAGTAGATTAGATAGTACTACTACTACTACTAGTACTAGTACTAGTACTACTGCTAGTAGTAGTGCCAGTACTAGTAGTGCTAGTACTACTAAGTACTAAGTATTCGAGTCTAGCCTAGTACTACTACTACTACTAGTACTAGTAGTATCGCACTAGTACTACAACTGCTAGTACGGTACTAGTAGTAGTACGGTTACTCTTACTGTAGTGTATCGTAAATCCGCGGTACTGGCTCAACGGCTGACGATTTTAGTCAATCCCAACGACGTCGACTGATCACTGAACGATTGGAGCACGATGATGTACGTGACAATTGCACATCATTCACTGGACTTCGACATTTCGAGACTATCAACTCAAGTTGAACTCATTACTTTTACTGCAGCGTAACTCTAACTCAGTAACTGTGGTGTAACTCACTGACCAACTCAACTCACCTGTAAGTGTAACTCTAACGTAACTGTAACACTAAGACTAACTAACTGTAAGTTACACTTGTACTTGTAGTTGTAGTTCTAGTTGTAAGCACGTTTGACGTTTCACTTTCGGTTTCACGAGTTTCACTTTGGCGTTTGCTTGGGCTTGGCGGTCGGATCTAGATCAGACAGAGCAGTTGAACCAGGTTTGAGAGCGATAGGCTTACTGTAACTAGATCGTATTCGTATTGCGGTTGGTTTCGGTTCCAACCGAGTCGGTAGAAAACTGCAAAGTACAAGCGCTAGTGAGGCTACTCTGCCAAGAGGCTTTAGTACCCGTCACGTGATGGCTAAACTATATGACCAGTGGACGCTTAGCTCAGCATAATGCTCATTGCTGGAGCGGGGCTTGTCAGTAAGCTAGTTGCAGGTGGGCGTCAACTCTTTGAGCCTCACGCCCTCATCGGCAGAGTTATAATGACTCGTGAGCTTGTTCGCTTTTGCCAGCTTTCATGACTCTTATCTGCCCCATGTCTGCTTCCGCGGGTTGTTACCCTGTTTGTACGCTTCCAAATACGCTGTCGTGTCGACCGTCATTACCGAAGCCGACTACTCACAGTTTTGTGACTTCGGAGTTTGGTTCCTTCGAAAAGCCTAAAAGTAAAACGCTAGACTACAGTTCAACAACAGCGCGAGTAAACTGCAACTACTAGTACTAGACTAGACTAATGCAAAGAAAGCTCACCTGCCTGATACAAGGCAGGATCTAATTATTTTATAGCACAGTATTATAGGTAGATTAGGTTCTATAGGTAGTGAATAAATATACAAGTATTATATGATTATTATTGAGAATAGTACCTTCACATTCTTTATTATTATAAATAATATTGTATAATACATGAGCCTGAGGTCAATGTAACTGTGTGAAGTGAGTGAAAGTTCTCATTCTTGGCTCATCTTTGTAGATGGGATGCAAGCGTCTTCCTCCATCCAAACGTGTAATCTATGTGCTGTTTCTGCTATTCTTTGCCAGCGACTCACTTGTCTCATCTGGCTTGGATAATCTAGTCTACAACAAGCTCTGTGTTGAAAATGGAACAGACATTCAACTGTGTACAAACAACACATTCACACAGCTGCATGACCATATTCAGGTAAACCACAACAAACTGAAAAGCCTGATGAAGAAAAGAGGAGGGAGAAACTACGTATCCGTACCCAGGTACCCTTGAAGCTATGCACCCGGTACTCTCAAAACCACGTACCCCATACTCTCAAAACCCCGTATCCCAAGCCATGGAACAAGATTGAATGACCGCTTTTGCCAGCCGGACGCAGCTAGTTGGCGGCGACCGCAAAAAAGAGTCTGTTGGCTTTAGAGTGTAATCTCCCAACACGACTCCATAGCTGCATATCCAGCATAATATACTCCGAAGGCCATGTAATCGATCAAAACAGAGCAAAACCACTACTATAGGACCTATGAACATCGGGTACCTTATACGAATGCACACACCATTCCATTCAGTGGAGTTTTGAGCAAAGGAAAAGCTGATTCTTTCTCCATAAAGCTGATTTGTTTAGTTTCAATTTGGTATAACTTTATGCTTAAAGGGGTATTTGTGGATGTTTGAGATCTTCAAAGGCGAAACTGTTTCATATACGCTGTGATGGGAACTTTTACCCCCTATATGCTTCTATCCCCTATCAAGATGGTGCTGGCTCCACCCACCTTGCATCACGCTAGCGCATTGGCCCCAGCCGTTGTGGTCATTCCATCTTCTTCCGTGCCCCAAGCCCAAAATCATGTACTACCACCAGAAATTCGACAAAAAAGTGGAATAACCTGCCATGTTTAAAAATTAAGGTTGAACCCTTGACTTTTCAGCATAAAAAATATGTTTATTGTTTTGACTTTCAATATACCCAGGTTGAGACACGGTATTGTAACGAAAAAAGAATTGAAGTTCAAAGTGGTGACAGTGATGGAATTTATCCAATACACTGTGTCTTAAATTGAGTATTGAAAAGGAAAAGTCCGGGACTGGCTACTGGGTGCATAGTTTCGAGCTTGGTGTACGGGTTACGTGGTACATGGTTTCCGGAGTACGGTTACATGGTTTTGGAGGTACTGGGGTACAGGGTACATAGTTTCGAGCTTGGTGTACGGGTTACGTGGTACATGGTTTCCGGAGTACGGTTACATGGTTTTGGAGGTACTGGGGTACAGGGTACATAGTTTTTCATCACCCTGAAAGAATAGATGCTCCACGTCCATGACTATCAAATACAGCTTTATCTGTTGGTATATTAGTATCACAACATTTATCTGTGCACTGAAACATACCAATAAACAGTTAAATGGTGGCCATAATGATAGCCAAACTGGAAACCTGTGACTTGCATGGATAAAAGTGTGGCACTAACGAGCCAGGAGTCTCTGGTTTTACTCCCGATGCAGCGCACCACTTCATCGTTTCACCATCGTCAGAGCCGGAATCACGATGGCATATAGATCAAGGATGTCCAACCTCAGAGTGATCTTCCTTCTGATCATATCATGAACCATGTTGGAAACAAGCCATAGCCTGAGTAATGCTACCGTCTCTTGTGTCCATTGTAGAGATTCTATACTATAGACTATTGCAGTACGTCCAGATCAGATCAATCACTAGGCTTTTGTTTTCTAATCTACTAATGCTAGGTCCATGTTCCAACGCATGTAACATTTACTGTAAGACAGCCCAATGGGTAGGGATTGAACTTGAGCAACTTCTGTATTGTGTAAGCTGAATGCTTATCGTATAAAATATCTACAATCGCTATGCTATCAATATTTCACTTCATGGGAACGTCCATATGTGATAGCAAGCAAGATGCCTACTAGGCCACTACGGCAACCGGATCACACTTCAGTAAAGCAAAGTTTGGCAGAAGACGTTTGGAAAAAAGTTGACTGTAGTTACGTTTCTATTCCAACAACCGATCTGATTTTACATGCAGGCAGCCAACCCCAAACATGCTCGCTCTATACAGTGAATCACTCTGCTGGCTCGATAGTGATGGTGCGTTACATAGTACAGAACATCTTTCTCAAAGAGTCTGTTCAGAGTCATTTGATATTTTGTAGGCAAGGTCTGCTTCTTGGGTCAGTTATATTAGTTTGGCGTCGTTGTTTCCCGCTGTCCTATCAAACATCATTCTCAGCTCTCACTGCGATCTTAAAGGCCACAGGTAAGATATAGGCCGACATAGCCAGCCATCTACTAACACCCTTGACAAGAATGGGATCCTTGTCCGCCCCATAGAACATCTATTTCTTGGATTCATAGAAATTGCGAGAGCCTTCATAATGCAGTGAGATAGGAACACTGGTGGGTTGATTCGAAGGGGTTCATACTACAGTGGCGCGGCACAGAAACAGGCACCGCGGGGGTGTTTATAAGAGCGGCGTCAACCTCCGCCGATCCAGCAGCGCATTGCTGTGAGCCGACGGCACATGCACTATTTTTTCAGACTGCACAGGCAACGAAAATAAAATTAACCTAACCAAACAGGTCAAGCGACCCATCAGAGCATCGATCTTATTTACCTCAGATAGACTTCAGCACTCGGTAAATAGCTCAAGGCCGAACAGAACAGAGCGAAAAATTTGAACCTGTGCCGTCATTCGTTGCTGCTTACCAGCTGCTGATCAATGAAAATAGAGCATGCAGGAGCGGCTCTTTACTGCTGGGTCGCCGGAAATTGGCAGCCATTTTCAGCGGTTGTTGGCCGGCAACCGGAGAGTTGTCGCTCGTGTAAACTCGACTTAACAACATATCTACAATGAGTCTCTCAAGGTCATATCGTCCTCCTGTAACCCTGTAACCTATGTGTCTGTTAACACCCACTGAAGTAAGACTTCATACTTGCACCTCATATCACTGCTCAACTTGCAAACATGTCCGTACAATCTCGGCCAGGGACATCGGTATGTAGCAGCAGGCAGTTGTGGCCAGCTTAGAAACCATTGACCTATTCGTTGTCTAGTTGATAAAATTGTCCATCTTGGCCTTCATTGGTCTCGGGAGATTATGGTGCAGCTTCCAGCGGAGTTACAAGCCTTGGAAAAGTTGACGAGGCTAAAGGAATTGTCCTGGGAGATTGTAGCAGCATCACTCGACCTAAACCACGCATGCATAATAAAGTTGTGAAACACCAACTATAGATTTGACTGCTAGTAGCACAGTCGAAGTCACCATGGCCCTTACAAACCAACTCCATTTCCCATGTG
>Ga0224511_10001732_pt1 | contig 13686 bp, 11 predicted proteins | sample SF_May12_sed_USG_2_FD_169988 | JGI IMG/M metagenome (GOLD analysis project Ga0224511, IMG submission 169988) | Sediment microbial communities from San Francisco Bay, California, United States - SF_May12_sed_USGS_8_1 | ecosystem: Environmental > Aquatic > Marine > Sediment | place: USA...
TGTGCTCTGAACCAATCAGGTGGCGTAATATGATGCTGATATAGATAAGATGTAAATGGAGTCATCCTTCCCTCATACAGAGCATGGTCGGGGTCTAGCTCCGAATATGATTGGCCAGTTTGTTCCGGATGCTTTGGGTTGCCCATTTGTTGAGATGGTTGGTACGCATAGTGTAGGTGTGGATAAGAGGAGTATAAATTACTCTGTATGTTACCTCCCCATGCGTGATTGTTTTGGTTTCCGTAGTTGTTATTATATTGTGGATACCAGTCAGAATGATTCTGAGGTTGTGTTGCTGAGGTGTGGTGAGGGCCTGCAGTATAATATGCTTCTGGTGAGGGTTTATGAGCACAGTGGGTGTAAGCGTGTGACTGTGTATTGTTTATGTCTGGTTGTGTGTAATAGTTTGTATCGTATGTACCGTGTTCTGTGTTAAATGGATTTTCGGTATTTACAGCCAGCCCGGGTGCAACAGCTTGCAGAACAAAAGCCTGTAATGTTGCTGCTTGTTCCCCTGCCATTCTTTTCGCTAGTTTCTGTAAATGAGATCATTTTTCCAGTAAAGTAATATACCTTCCGATTGAGCAAACTACAGGTTTTACCCAGTTATTTTATGCCACTATTTTACCTTAGTCCTGTAGCTGTTACGTGTAAGTGAACTGTAAAACATGGCCTCACATCGACTGTACCCTTGATCTCCTTTCTTGGAAGATCTTGCTTAAAACCTGCTGCATCAAATGCCTGATAAGGTATGACACAATACAATGGTGGATGGAGCTTAGCGATTCCCGTCGGTTTTGTCCCTATCTAAAACCTGGATCCGATAGTGAAGCAGCTGGCTCATTATATAGGCTTAGGTCATCTGAACAGAAAATGAAGCTGTTTTTACTGTTCCAGCAATTTGTTCAAAATTTAACTCAATATACAATGCATTTACTATATAAGCCATCTTTTGTGAACTAGTCATTGTACGTTAGTAAGATGGAATTGCTAGAATTCTGGTTTCGTGGTGGGGTACACAACTTTGCAACCTGTCTCATGTTCTGTAGGCTGCAATTTTAGTATCTCTTCTTCCGCTGTTGGTACCTCTACCGGTACTTACTTTGGCTCTCCTGTACTCCCGCTGATCGGCATAATATCCAGTAGCATGATTTGCCTCATCGTTATTTTCTTTCACCAGGTCAGCTAAAGACTGACTGCTCTCTGAGGCTGTCTCATCTGCAAAAACAACCACATCTTGTATTTGCATACAATTATATGAACTGAACCCTAATAGCTTGTTAACACAAGAGCAGTGAACATGCGCCGGAGGGGGGGGTGCCTATGTTGGGGCTGCCTTGTGGTAGACCGACTCAACACTGGGGTATTCATTTGAGTGATCACTGTTGAGAATCTGCTGAATGAGACGTCAATCTGCGAGAAACTCACAGTGGAGTGGAGTACAATCATTGCATGTGATATTTTCTCCCACGGAGAACGGTCAGTGATTCACAATAGCTCAGTTTTTATTTACACAATTATTTAGGTTGCAGGTGAACTCAGTAGTGCAGTTAATTCAAATCTGCATGGTTATTGCATTGGCTCCCACTTGGTTAATGCCAGAAATATAGACCATGCAGCGTTCGTTTACCATCATGACCACAATCACCCCATAGTTGCTAACTCGCCACGATCGGACAGCCACTAACTCATGTTATCAGAGTTAATAGACCATAATAAAATGGTCCTTTCTTGGGGCGAGAAACCTCGTGATTAACACAGTGGATTAGTGGCTAGGAAATTTACTTATAGCAGCTTCAAGATTGGGGTGCTGAGTACTCCCATAATCTTGGTGATTTCCCCCTGTTGTATGCATATGATTGAGCCCATCTCCCCATGCATGGTTCTGATGAGCGAGTCCCGTCCGCTGTCTCTGTCTCTTCTGGTTAACTTGATCATGGCCAGTTAGGAGGATAGCACTATTATCCTCTTCATCCATAGTATGTGTTGTTGGTATGGCACCTAAAACCTCAGCTCTCTGCTGCAGTGCTTGAACATGGTGTTGTTGCTGTGGTTGTTGTGGTGCCTGAACATATTGTTGTTGTTGTTGTTGCTGTAGTGCTTGTTGGTACCATTGGTGCTGATACTGTTGATCTTGTTGGTGTGTTTGTTGTTGATGCTGTTGGTGTGCTTGTTGTTGATATTGTTGGTGGGCTTGTTGTTGATATTGTTGGTGTGTTTGTTGTTGATACTGCTGTTGTTGCTGTTCTGTTGTTGGGTGAATAGTGTGGCTATTGAAGATTTGTTCTGTTCTCAACTCGTCCAACAGTTCTATCGAAACTGATGTAGCTGATGATGACACACCAGTTATGGCATCTTGAGTATTATCCCGCATCCCAGTATAGACGTTGGTGCCGTTGGTGTCAGCAGTGCTGCCTGCCCTTGCTACTGAAGGTTTTCCTGTTGATAGGCTTGAGACTCTGCAATAAAATGAGCCAGAGGCAGATAAAAAATCCAATCCAACAATTCCAGATTGGTAAAGAGCAAACTGAGGCATCTGGTAAATGTAAAGACCAGGGTCAAGGCTTGTTTTCCAGGTCCCTGCAGCTAATTTGCCAGTTGCTCGACCAACGGACCTAACCAACCCAGTATTTGTCTGACTTATGTGACAATAAAATCATTATCTAATCACTTACCCATGATAGGTGTCTGACTGCGAGTTTGTCTTGGGTTTATTTTTCTTTAGCAATGAGCACAGAGGATGCTCTGTTTTCCCACCAGGCTTTATCTAGGGGTATAAGCGCACAGATTAGTGACATAACAGGCCAAGGCAATCTTATTCCAAAGAACTTATAGAATATAGGGACATTCTATAAAGTTATAGTTAAAAAGTTGATAAAATAACATGAATCTAATGATTTTTAAAAATTTATCATATTTTCTCTAAAAACTTTATCTACAGTTTACACAACCACCTGATTAGAAAAAGGAAAGTTGGATTCAGAGGAAGTTTCACATGTATCGCATAATTTCGGTCATGCAAGAAATGAACACTGACCTGGAATAGCTCAGTCTGTACTGAGCGGTCTTCAGTCTGTAATTCATTAACAAAATCTTTACTTTTATTTTTCTGTTTTTTCTTGCTTTTTATTTCACCAAGCCCTCCTTTATCTGATTTTGACATTGTATTGATGGCTTTAGTTTTCAATTTGGTATCTTTAGTCGCCTCATGGATAGAGTTGCATGCACACTCGGGGCGACTCCGTTGAGACGTCTTGACAACTTTGTGAATGATTTCGCTGATTTGAGAGGACAGTTCATCGTTGTTTTTACAGTTTGTTTCGTCATCACTCTGGCAAGCGTTGGCGGTTCTATTCGCCATGTGGGGATGATAATCTGGGCCATCTGAAATATTAATCAATGAGACGGGAGCTTACATTTTGTTGATCTGGCAATGCGATATGTGTCCAGGTTAGAGACAAGTTTTGACTGAAATCTCATCACATAGCGATGAGCTCCCCCAAAAAGCCTCCGGCGGCTTAACCAAGGCCCAAATTATGAAGGCTGATGAGATACACACTGTCACACCTGTAGGAGAATTAACAGCAAACATGACCAACTTACAGTGAGGTCCATAAAGTTTTGCTAGACATGTTAGATAGTCATTAGACTTCTGCTCCCTACTTCGAAGAGCCATGCCAGCAAACTTAGATTCCAGTAGGGATTTCAATTCTTTGGTTTCCTTATCCTTGAATCCTGTTGTAGGAACAGGTGGATAATTATTCAAGTGTAGAGCATAAATGCTATTCATTGAAACCATGAAGCTCTATGTCTCGATCCTAAAACACTAAATCAATCATCAGATTGTTTTTGAAACCCTGAAATTGATTGTATATACATAAGTTGCACATTGAGCTAGCAGACTATATTTTTATTCCATTGAACTTATCCCGCTATGTTTTGTTGCTTAGCCGCCTACAGGTCAGATAAAAAACAAATTCATTTTGCCATATTGATTGATACCTAGCAACTGGACTGAATTTACTACCACAGCTAGACACAGTTCATATTTCTAACCTTTTTGCTGCAGCAGTGAAGCTCCTTGTCCTTGTATCTCGTGGATTCCAAACCCGACTCTACCATTTTTGATGGGAAGAGCAATCAATTCCTCATCTTTTCTCCAAATCACCACTAAGCCATCGGTGCAGAAATCAGGCCAGTCTATTTTAGCCATATTAACATGGCATCCGCTGCAGGATCGACGTAGAGCCACACGGAGGGGGCTACCCCGACTATGGCCCACTAAAATCACACAACATGGTAAACATGGTTCCAGCACCACTGGAATGAGTCACTAAGTGATCGCTTAGTAAACAGGAGACAGACAACCACCCAGTGTCCAGTATGTGTATTAGAAACTCAGTTTTTCGTTCATTTAGCTATATCAAGCTATTTGCTAAACCTTGATGATGGGACTGCAAAAGAGGTTGTGGTGGTATTCTCATCAAAAATGGTTTATGTCATGAATACATTAAACATTGAGTGAATCTGCAAACAAATTGCGAAAACATCGAAAGCAATTTCATTTTCTGCTTTGATCAGATAAGTCTATGATTACAGTAAGTCAGTTCCGCCCACCATTGTATTGTGTCATACCGTATATCAGGCATTTAAGGCAGCAGGTTTTGAGCAAGATCTTCCAAGAAAGGAGATCGAGGGAATAATGTGAGACCACTTTTTTTCAGTTCACTATGACTTCAACCTTTTAATGCTGCAAGGCTAGGATTGTCCAAATCTGAGGTAAAGATTGATAAAATTTTTTTTTTTTGGTTTGTGAAAATTAGAACTATCACTGAGGTTTTAAGGATGCGCCTACTGTTATAGTAGGCCTGCAACCAAAATATTTAAGGCGGATTATAGTCCTAATATTACACTTAACTAGTGTATATTTAAAGCAGATTATAGTCCTAATATTGAGCTTAACTAGTTCATATTTAAAGCAGATTATAGTCTTAGTATTACGCTTAACTAGTGTATATTTAAAGCAGATTATAGTCCCAATATTACGCTTAACTAGTGTATATTTAAAGCAGACTTTAGTCCTATTATTGTGCTTAACTAGTTTATATTTAAAGCAGATTATAGTCTTAGTATTACGCTTAACTAGTGTATATTTAAAGCAGATTATAGTCCTAATATTATGCTTAACTAGTTCAAAATCCTTATCAACAGACCTTGATGGAATGGCTGTTCTTGTCCCTTGTGAAAGCTCTTCTTGGAATTCGATTTCGAGCTCTTTGAACTTTTTGATTTTTTCCTGCAATAGTTTAAAAAATGCTATAACAAATTTTAGTGTCAATTCCTAGCCATAAAGCCAGGTCGCTAAAATAATGGTCACATGGATGGAATGTAGCACGGAGACAATATCACTTAGAAGCATACGGTTGGGTAAGGGGATTACTACTTCATTTTCAAATACCCAGGTCACTTGAGTCTCCGGGGCTGATCTATGCGCAAGATCTGAAGAATTTCCACCTGGGGGTCCTCTTGGAGTTGCAGGCCCCTCGCACTCTCACTAACCTGGTGCTATTAGGCGTGGTGATATTAGAAGTTGAGGAGCTGGACTTGTCACTCTTGGAACTAGAACTGGTAGTACCACTGCTTTTCTTTAAGCCAGACATCTTTTTGCTGTGAGCGAGACGAGTTGCTTCAAGCAGCGTTCCACTGTAGCTGGCTTTAAATTGACACAAAGGTTGGAATCATGTTAACATCGGCACTGGGTTTAATTATCATGCGTCTCGTCTGTCTCAGGCGCCTTATGGTTAGAATAAAAATCAATATGTTGGCAACCCTAAACTTCTCCCTTTGCCTTGATTCTGCCCTTAGAATATCATTTAACAGTTTGCTTTCCTAGCTTAAGAACGAATCAAAGTGCAGGAAGAGTACCAGGGTTACATGAATCCACCTTACCTAGTTCATCATGGACCTTTTCAAGAAGTCCAGATTCTCTCTTGGGCATGCGTGATCTGACAGCCTCTACTTCACAATCATGTACAGTGCTGAATCAAACAGTCGGTGGTAGGAATTCAAACAAGAATTCAAGTGATGCTTTCAAATTCATGTCACAATGGCCCTGGCAATTGTGGGCCAAAAAGTGAATGGTAAACGGAAAAAGCAAAAAGTAATGGTCTTTACATGATTTTCACTTTATGTTTATAAAGCGACCACAGGAGCTACATATTGCGTTATAACACATGACAACCTATAGGAGGACTACTGGCGGTACTGGGGAGTTAGCGACTTTAGAGTATTGGAGTGGAGCCATCAGCTAGCGTCCTCCCAATAGCCCATTTGCAAACGTAATATACAACAATTTATATTTTAATAACAGTATCATGAAATCATGTTAATCAAATAGGATTTGCAGGCAGTAAGGGCGGCGCCCAGATCCAATGTAGAGCTTTAAGACTCTTGGGAGGCTCCATCAAGGATGCCCTGCTCCAGCACAAAGAGACACATGGTTCAGGGCACCCAATGATTTTGATTCTCTGAGCCTGGGTGAATTTGCGTTCGATGTTTTCCTGGTTCTCATCTTAAGCTAGTAGAGCGCTGATGTTGTGCAAGCTTGCTTACTGACAGGCATATCCAGAATCTTCTTTGCATAAGAACCAGCGGACACCGATGAGACTTTCAGATGTACATATATTACCGGTCTTCTCCTACACTTGCCTGTGTGTATGGATATGCTGAACAGAGAGGATAGGTCTCTGGTGGAGTATGGAGAGCCTCTTTCGTATACGAATTACTCTGCGCATGGTCGCTATGTCGCCTATGGAAGATCCGTGTTTTGGACGAATGGTAAAGTTGGAAAAACTCGAGAATAATCATTCTCGATACTAAACGAACCACAATTCCAAAACATTGGCAAGCAGAATAAGTCACCCTTGAACTGCAGGAACTCATTGGTTTGACCTCAGGCAGCAGAAGACCACGGCAGTTTTCATCTTTCCTGACTTTATTTTGTAAGCTGTTGTTACTGACTTATAGTCACAGTCAGTGACTTAGGCACAGTCCACTGACGTTTATAAAATTATGTCAAACGTTGTACTTGCACCTGTAGAAGATGGAAGAATCACAGATCGAATCCTTAAAAATTGCTGCGGTTCAAAGAAATTAAGCTGTCTCTGGTAACTCTAAATTAATTTCAACTTCACTCAAGATATTCCGCAGAGTTTTACCATGGTTGTGTCCAGTGGTTGTAAAATTACGTCACTTCTTAGGCTGTCGCAATACAACTGAAATAAACTCTGAGGTGCTCAAAAAAAGGCGTAGCCATTTTTTAGCCTAGGTGCGGCGGGGCGGATGCATGTGGTGAGTGTCAGTGAGTTTATACTGATTCACACAAGTATGTGTCAAAAAAGGTGTACCAGTGTAAACGCTTTAAGTAGAAAGGGATCTGATGGCGAAGTTTGGAGTCAAAATAAAGCGCTCCAATTCTCGGACTTCCCACACAAATGGGAGAGTAGAGGTATTCAATAATTACATTTACAAATTAGTACGCTCTTTCTTTCTGGTGACTTCCCGTAGAAATAATTACTCTTAAAAAGGGTTATTGACTGGCATTTCCTATTAGAAGTGTTCTTCTGAATAATACAAAAACTATGCTTTCAGAAAATCACAAAAGCTTCATCGGAGGAACACCTCTAGTAGAATATTATCAGATGTTAGCCCTCGCTCAATGCTAAGATACAAGATACAGTGCTACAAATCACCACCAGGCACCAGTTTTTTTATGTCTGCTGACCGCATGGTCCAGTTGCTTACAACATAGGGCAGGTGCGAGTACTGTGGGTGATCCTCTGATGTACTATACCTGACACTGGATCACATAGTATTATATTAGGATACCTTCATAGGGAGCGGCTGCTGAAATCTCAGCTCTCAGATAAAACAAGAAAACTATTTCAAAACGGAGGGAATGGTGAACAAAGAGCGGAAGAAGGCAGACAAGCATAAGTACTACAAGGTGGTGAAAGATTCATCAAATGGAATACTCGACATTTGGCTGATCGTGCAAGATCAAGGGTTTGACTCCCTCTCAGCTGCAAAGATTATCTGAAGGACTGATCCGATATTACTCCAAACTGTAGAGACTGGCACAGACATGGTGGTAGAAGAAGGGAAGTATCAGGGAAGTTCCGTGCGTATGACCACCAGGAGTACAATCAGTGATTGTGAACTGACTACTCATGACTAGTGCAACTGAAAAAAGCAAAAAGAGAATACAATCCTCATCGGAGTCTTTACAAGCAAGAGATCTAGTATTGAGTTTGAATGAAACTAAACCGACAGCAAACAAAAAGATCAAGAATTTACAATCAGAAAGCATTCTCCAAATATTACCAAAAGACATGAACAAAGCTAGATGTACTAAGGAGATCAGCACTTGTAGTAAGGAGGTCAGCTCTTGTAGTAAGCAGATCAGCGCTTCTAGTAAGGGGATCAGCGATTGTAGTAAAGAGATTAGAAAAGATTTGAAAACAGATGCGGAAGAGATGGATGATAGGCACTGGGAATCTGAACCGGCTAGTAGTTCAATAACTACTAATGCATGCACAGGTACTCGCATGAATAAAGAATGTCAGATGTCTTCCACTGACATAACACAAATTTCAATCAAAGATTTGGAGCAGGTCATTGCCAAAGCGGTGACTAAGGCAGTGAATGATGCATTACAACAAAGACATGATGATTGATGCAAAGCCACAGAGGCAAACAAAGCAAATGAATGAGATAATATGCAGCCAAGAAGTTACAGCCAACAAAACAAACACATACTCCAAATCCGAGAAACAAAAATCAGATGTTGCATACTGATATAGTAAAGTACTGCAACCAGAACATCATGCCCCACACCCGGTCCCAGAAGACTACCAGTTTCAGCACCACAAAGAGATTCTATAGGGGGCAGGAGCCAATAAAGGACATCTCCCCTTTTCCCCAAGATGTCTGGTCTTCACTGGAGGTGAATTAGGTGACATGGCCTGAACAGTATAAGAAGCGCGATCTGACAGAGATTTGGGCCGAGAATAATAGACATTTTAGTTCTCCTTACGAGAAATAACCCAATGATGATTACATAACGAATAAGAGACCATATTGTTATCTGGTTGATTAGTTAGTAGCTTGTCACTACTAGGCAGGTGTCCGACTTCTGTTGTTAGCTTCGGACGTACATGTATGTATTTCATTGTTCCTCAGTTGTCATAGTATCAACATGAAAATTTGGACATATAGGAAGGACATGTGTCTCTATGTAATCGCTGTTTCCGAATCTTTATTGACCAAATACATTTGACATTACTGCCCTCGGAAAAATTGACTACTTTTGAATGAATGTTCTTATACTTTTGGAAAGAGCTAAATCTGAGCAAGTTTGAGCCTATGAATTGTAACTGTACATCTGGCTAATTGTCAAATTTAGGCTTGGGCCCAGGAGCATACCTAGGCTTAATTGCCCTGGGCCTGAGAGGGGTTAAAAGGATGGTTTGAATAAGTAGGTGAAAGAACTCCACATGGAGGGAAGATCTAATTACAAAGGTTGCTGGGCTGAGTGCTGCCAACATGGGATAACAATAGCACTAGCTACAGTTCACGCAGGATAGAACTATCTCACCAGCAATCAGTCCATTAGAGACTTGTGTTAAATTTTGAAGAATCCGATGGGGATTCCAGTAATGATTTCACTCCACAGGTTGATGTAACCAGCAGAGACCCAGCTACAGCTCAACTCCTACTAACTTGAGTCATGAGACATCAGCAAGCTTCATAGCTGTAGCAAGCAATGAGTCTTCCTAAATACTATTTGTAACTTTTGTTACTTCATTTTTTGATCTGTAATGCAATGACTGTGGAAGTCTGATGGTAAACGAATCCCATTGCAAATGCTCACCCATTCTTTGATCAAGATGATGACAGACTAAGTCACCAACAATTCATAACCACAATCCAACTGAATAATTGAATGATCGCGTGATTTCACAATTACTGTATGCAGGCAGTCGGGGTCATGTCGAGTAATTCTGAATTGACTTCACATTTTTGAATTAGTCTTGAGCAGTTTGATCAGTCACCAAATAGATGGCGGATACTTTCCACTGAGTTCTTCAATTTCAGGTTCAGTTCAAGTTTGCCATTGCTAATCAACTCAATTCAAGCAAAGAAATAATACTCAACTGCATAGTTGACCCGAGTGACTCATTGACTGAGCCGGTCTCAATCAGTTGGTGACCCCCCATTTTTACATGTTACAGTGGTTTGACTGATCTGACACTGCAAGAAAAAATTCCTAAAACTTCAAATAGCAGAGCAAACAGGGTTTGAACTGGAGAAACACATTAGTTTGGTCCTCTGCACCAAAAATACCATGGTTGTTCTCAACATTGCCATTAGCAAAAAGTGCGGTATGTGATTAAATCTCTCTGAAAATTTACAGTGAGCTTGTTCCTGCCTTTTAACTTACCCTATTACAAAGTATTGAATTGGACTGTAGGGGTGGGTTGCGACTTTCTACAGTTGGCAATTATGGTGGGGCTTGTTGAAACTTAGGCTGGGGTAAAGGCCCTTCCACGCTAAGCACTCGGAAGGCACTAGCTGTGTAATGGGGCTGTGTAACGGATGGCCCTATAAAGCAAAAACTCCAAATATTAGGATTCCTATTGTTTCTCAATGCTGGTTGTGCCTGTCGGTTAGCGATTCATATCTTTACTAATTGGTTGCCAGACCTAGAAATCTTTTTATCTATGGCACAAAGAATGATTCCAATGGTGGTTGGATTTCTTTTCTACGCAATAATAATGGCAGTAGCACGGCTGAGTGTGTGTCGGGCCTATTGTCCGCATTATAGTTGTATATCAATAATATGATACATTTTCGGTGTTTCACTCTATATTACTACAGTAACCATCTGTCCCTTTGTTACCCCTTCGAAGGAAACATAATGCAGTTAGTATCTGAGAAGGGGTCTAGTTCAACAGGGGTGCCAATACCAGCCAATGCTAAGCCTTTCGCAAAACGTACCTGGGTACAGCGGCGCCAACCTGGTCACGGTAATAAAGAAACTAAATCACAACCAAGTCAGTCATGATAGCTCAGTGGAATAGCTCACTGTCTGTCCTCCCCATGGCTCAGGTTCACTTCCCAGCCACAGCGGAGTATTTCAAGGGATTTTTCCCTGACTGATCACACTCTGCCACCCCGTCCTGAGCCAGCGTGACAGAAAATGGCTCAATCTCCCCTCAATGACACCACACAACCTGTGGACAGTGAGGAGAAGGCCGAAGTCCAACCATGGATAGATGATGGCTGATGAAAAAAAATCACAAACAGAAACAGTTTATGATACAAGAAAAAAGCCATGACATGCATATCGATGGGTAGAGTGGCAGATACTATAGAGAGGCTAAGATAGGAATGGGATGCCAAAACGGTCTGCTTTAAACGTTGGCCTAGCGAAACCGTCATGCGTAGAGAGGGTAAGACGCCAAATTTGATGATAACGGTTAATGAAAACCTGCGAAAAATAATTAGACTCCAGCGACTACAAATTTCAAATCGAGTTTGCCGCCTTCTTTTTGTCCGAGTTTACATCCGGATTTTAAACAATGGCGCTTTCTCAAACTATGCGAGTACCGTAGAGTTACCCTCTCTATAGGCAGCAGAATACTAAGGGGTTTCTTTTATCAAGTAACGACTAATCTACTTGTGGATACCAACAAACAAGACTCAAACCAACGACATAAATATGTCACTGTTCAGACTGAGTACCTGACTCATTCATTTCTAGATTTGACTTCTCGCTGTGACTGTACAATTGTACACCAGTTGTATTCTTAATGAAGACAATTATTTTTCTCTTTCTAGGAAAGTTTCCTTGTTGATAGTGAGGGCAGATCCCTTTGTTCTAGGGGTGTGTATGTGTTTCGACAAGAATGCCACCAGTGAGGACGTCATCCAAAGAAGTCTGAGCCCTGAAGAACTCACCCCTGAAGAATTCAATGTACATATCTCCCCCTACCCCAGACTACAGTGAAACTTGGATAACTCGAAATGCAGAGACCGCCAAAAATGTTTGAGTTGGGAAAAGTTTGAGTTATGAGTTATGCTCTCCCTTTGCTTTAACCAGAGTTATGAGTTATGCTCTCTCTTTGCTTTAACCAGTGTTATGAGTTATGCTCTCCATATGTGGCCACCGTAGCGAGACCATTTTGCTCTAGTGTATTCCATTTCCTGGCTAAACTTTGAGCTAACAGTTGAGAGATTTTCTTCTCATGCGAAAAGAAAACAATGACATTAAGCTTGTTACACAAGAATGTTAACACATACAGCCACATAAAAGGTAGTTTGATGGCACTAACCGCAGTTGTCAGTTCGAGTTATGAGTAAAGGTCCGAGATATGCCCAGCAAATTATCAGTACCGAGGCAGGGACCATGAAACTTGGTTTGAGTTAAGCAAGTTTTCAATTTATCCGAGGTCGAGTTAACCGAGTTTCAGTGTATTTATATTTAACCCACTCCGCAATGTTATTCAAGTTCCTTTTATAGATTTGAAAGTCGTAGAGATGTAATGCAGCTCATGACCGCACTTCAAGTGGAGTCCACGTATGGATGCACTGTGGAGAGAAGGGACTACGCATTCCTTATGATGCTGCAGCGGTAGGCGTTCCCCTGTCGCCGGAGTGATCTGGCATTATTATTTGGGAGGAGGGATTTTTCATTGATGAGGTAAGGGTAACAAATGTACACCAGCATCATTTTTTTCAAATGAATTAGATGGATCCCAACGATTGAATGTATCAGAATGTCAAAAGCTTCCAATAGCCGTAATTTTCTGAAATTTTGGATATGGATAGGTTTTTTAATTAGTTAGTTTTTGAAAGCATTTTGTCAAATCTTATAATACATGTAGCACCAAAATTGAAATCTATTGTTTTATGAACCCAACACAAAATACAGTGAAACTTGAATATCTCGAATACAGGGGACCACAAAAAATGTTTAATGCAAAGCTTGGGTTATGATTTATACTCTCCCATTGCTTTAGCCATGTGGCCACCATAGCGAGTCTATTTTGCAATAGTGTATTCCATTTCCTGGCTAAACTTTCTAAAATTTGTCAGAGATTGCAATGTTTATGGTGCCCAATGTGTGCGAGGTGTGGTGCTCCTGTGTGCGTGATGTCTGTTCTGAAGGGTTCTGTGCCTGGAAGGCTTCAGTCTATTTAAGCAAGCGAATAAACTCTTCTTTGCTGACCAAGATATTTAATGACTAGCATGAAGCGAGAAGAGGTGTGAGACACAGAGCGTGATAATAGGTAGATCACTGCTTTTTATAGTGCAGTGGGTCATTAGGAATAAGGCGTGGTTTAAACATAATTACAAAACCATGTATTTTAGATGATGTCAGTTGCAACCCTGATAAAAATAGCCATCCCTGCTCTTCCCGAATTTAGAATTTAGCCGACCATCTTAGTGAGTACGTACCGGGTGATCTGTTGAGTGATGGTAGACATGGCAATTCTATAGGCGGCGAGTATCGATGTAGAGCGGTATTGCATGTTGGTGTAGCGTAGCGGTTTCGAGATGTTTTGGCGCGAGTCAGTCGAAGGCAGTGGTCTGAAGCAGCAGTCTCTTTGAAGGCGCGAGTAC
>Ga0224511_10001733_pt1 | contig 13684 bp, 13 predicted proteins | sample SF_May12_sed_USG_2_FD_169988 | JGI IMG/M metagenome (GOLD analysis project Ga0224511, IMG submission 169988) | Sediment microbial communities from San Francisco Bay, California, United States - SF_May12_sed_USGS_8_1 | ecosystem: Environmental > Aquatic > Marine > Sediment | place: USA...
CAAGCAATTTTATTTACATTGAATATATAACAAAATAATTCGGGACTTTAAAATGACATCGAAGCAACCGGAATATCGAAGCATGCGATATCGAAGTTTCGAGTTTCAACTGTATCTTATTGTATATAACAAGTTACCACAGTTTTGCACCAAGCTCTCGATATAGATATAGAGGATGTCTGTTGAATGTTGGTGTAAGACAGATATTTATTTCACGGGTGATCATAGAAGGCAATGGTTTCACGAGTGGCGTACCCATGAGTGAAAATATGATTTTTTATGATAATGAGTGAAATGAATTTTAATCTCACACCAAAAATTTAACAAATTTTCTGTTTCTTCAAGGCTTAAAAACCCAGCCAAAAGCGTTATAGATCAGGAAACAATAGATGATGTTCAATATCGTTGAACAGTGGACTATAAGTTTAGTCACCGATAAGCAGAAAAGAAACTTGGATAGAAGACATTTAATTGTGATTATATTGAGCGCTTTTGCATGAACATGGACAGAGACTTACATACTAGGGGAAATTTTAAACTAGATAGAGACATCAAACTGACAGTTATTATACATGCATTGGGCTTTAACACAAACATTAATGCTACTGATTTACTACAGTGTATAACTCCAAGATCTTGCTATCCTCTATTTTAAAGTATGCTTTTTAACAAGACCAGAAGCCATATTCATAAAGTACCTCAGAGAAAAACTGAAGTTAAGCAAAAACTTTGGCACTGAATTGCAACAAAGCCAACAAACATTTCAAAAGTTAAAGATTATGATATGTTGCTGATGAAATTCTGTAAATATGTTTACTTTTTTTTTAATAATCGAAAAAACAAACACATGGGGAACTTATGGAAATTTCACTTTTGTTAGCTTTTTTATGTGCTTTATAAACATGGCCCCTGCAGGTAAACACAAATCACTCACGTTGCAGCATAGCGGAGGGACAAAGGTGAGCGAGTCGTATCAGCATGAGATATGTGAGCATCTTAATATCGTAGTGGTCCTTCAGCCCGTCCTCCACATGGTTCAGGAACTCGAAGATGTCCAGACGGTCCAGACACGAGTCCAGCAGTGTGTACATGCACTCAAAGGCAGCCTGGAATTGTGGAATAAACTCAAGTACAAGGTGTAGTCAGTTGTTTTTAGAATAGATGGAAACTTTTAGAAAAGTTATGAAAAAGGTATATATTAAAAGGAACATTATGTTTACATATTGATCCTTTGGTCTCGCATGATATGACTACAGGCAACTCAAAGTTGAAACGAACCGACGGATCAACATGCTAACACAATTATCTGTTTCTATCTGTTATGTGTTGTTGTTCAGTTACAGGAGTGTACCCACCTTCCTGATGTCGAGCCCGTCGTCCAGGGTGTGCTTGAAGGGACCCATCTCCACCTCCCGAATCAGCTCTTTCTGCACACAACAATGAGTTTTTATTAGCATTTAAAATAGGCTAGCTAGGGCTGATTTTTATTTAAAAAATTCGATTTGATGTGATTCGGTATTTAACCTTTGCAATTCAATTTTTACGATTCGATACATTAGCCATTTGTAGAGCTAGAATGCAGACAGTTTCCAAGTAATTTGTTACGTACAACATCATTTGGGCCAATCAGAAGACTGAATCTTTTGTGTATTGCTGGCTATGCGCACATACAATGGTTAATGTAACGTTCTTTCGAGCATTTGTCTGAGCATTACACCTCACGCATTTGTCAGAGCATCAAACGTTATTTCAAGCATTCTGTCAATACATTCATTATTTCAGAGTTACTCCTACAAGCACCTATGCTACGTACCCTGACTTTGGTTTCATTGTAAAGGTGTGTCAATTATTATAGTAATTATTTTACAGTAAATCATACAAGCACCTATTTTACCTACCCTGACTTTTGTTTCATTGTAAAGGTGTGGCAATAATCATAGTAATTATTTCTGAGTAAATCCTACAAGCACCAATGCTACATACCCTGACTTTGGTTTCGTTGTAGAGGTGTGGGAGCATGCTCTCGAGCAGATCTCGGATGAGCGGGGGCTTATTGTGTGCTGCGGAGTTGAAGGTGACCAGCGCCACACGGCGCACGTTCAGGTCAGGGTCCTGTAACGTCTGCAGGAACTCTCCTATACAGTCCTTCAACAGCGGGTCTATCACTTGAGGCTGAAAGGTAAAGGGCATTATAAACTCATGTTCCTTTCAACTAGAGCTTTGTCACAGAATTTGACTTACAATTGCCCCCCCCCCCATTCTGTCACAAGGGCACATAATTCTTGGTTGTGTTGATTACTTGGTTTTAAAATTGTGTCTTGCACTTCATGTAGATTACAAATGATAAATTTTCATTCCAATGGCATAAGAAATGTGGAAGATCAAGTGGCTAATATACGAAAAAAAACTATATAAGCAATCATGCCCCACAGAACATAATAGCTAAAAGAGCATGTTTCACCTGTTCCGATATCATATAGTCAACACTCACCTGGTCTGATATGGTGAACTTGATGGCGGTGACCACGGTGCTGCGTGTGAGTTTGGCGGGGGAGGTGAGGTGCTGTTTAAGACTTATAAGTAGCGTGTGAGGATCCATGAGGGTGAGCTTGCCCAGGCACTCCGACACCACGTTCCTCGTCCCCTCCTCCGGGCACTCACAGTGCGTGAACAACATGTTCCTGTACACACACAGATACAGATGTGACATGATAGATGTTTTTGTTTTACAGTAAAGTCCGCTTATAAGGAACCTACCTATAAGAACTTCCGGTTATAAGGAAAACATTTTTCAGCTTCGGTCCTAAACATGTTTGAGGGTTGACTGGTGGGTCATTATAAGGCCAGAAGGCCCTCAGTGGAGTTATTATTTCTTAAATAGCATGTTCGTATATTAACAATAAATGTTTAAAACCTATAAAAACAGAAATTTCTGGAACACAACCGTTGAAGCAAAATATGTGCTTATTTCTTTTAGATTTAGAAGCTGAGTATTGGTATCTTAATGGTTGAAGTGTGAAAAAGTAGAATGTCAGCTCTGTCAGCTTACCATATGGTCTGTACGTAGGGCTTGAGGGTGTTTACACCTGAGGCTGTGCCGGACTCACAGCTGATGATCTGTTGATAGAAACAAGATATGTAGTGAAGATATTATATGTCAATATTTACTTTAATTTTAACAAAACTACAATTAAATGAATTTCGAATTAGAAAATGATGTCATTTTTGTTTCTCTTTTTTTTTAACAATATTTTTAAGGCAATGGTTTTGGTCCCGACCTTCCAACCTTTAAAAGCTAGTTTATTTTTTAACAATAAGGAAAGTAATAAGTGTTTTTTTTTAAATAAAAAAAAAATATAACTAACATATATAAGCCAGCAATGTAGCACAACTACGGTCCTACTTCTTGTCAAATAACATTAAAACTATGTAACTAACATACAAGCCAGCAATGTAGCACAACAACAACTGTCGTACCTCCTTGAGAGAGTGCAGTAGGAGGTACTGTCGTTTGGGCTGACTCTCAATCTCCTGCAGCACGAATGGCAGGAACTTGTTCAGGTTACCCACGCTCACGTTACCTGCGGGGAGAGACAGGTCCACCATGAGTATGTTAACAACTAGGGAAGTCAAACAGATTGCAATGACCCAGTTCACAATTAACATATAGGCAGAATGCTTGAAATGACATTTGATGCTGTGACAAATGCAGGATAGCATGTAACGTAATGTAGCTAGCGATACACCAACAATAGCCTAAATGACATTGTGTGTTATAACATTACATAAATGTCCACCTTTAGCCAGACCAAACATCATTCCAAATGCTCTATCAGACAGGTTATGTATTAGTCATGTCCTACCAAGTGCGTACGAGGCTGCGGCCTTCACCTCCTCGTTCTGTGAAGAGAAAGCCTCCAGGATGACCGTCTGAATCTCACCATGACTGCTCAGGTCCCTGTGGAAATGATACAGTAAGAATAATATATATTTCCAATTAGAATTATATCAAATTAATTAAGCCTAAGTCAGAAGGTTAACCTTTGTAGCAAGGGGAAGGTACTTTCGAGCAAAGAGTATACGTAACATTCAGTAGTGGCTTCCCCTGATTTCCGGGCCAAGCTATATTTCAGACTTAAGAAACAGGGAACCAATCTTGTGATGCCATCCAATGTTGCCACTATTTTGTCTAGCATTGTAATATATAACCATAGATGAACAGCTTCAATAAAACCGAGGCTGCTATTTTTCTCATGCAAGTTATGCTTCTTTAGGAATTTTCTCTTTTCTCAGATTCTAAAATGTCAACACATGGATTGTATGTTGTTTACATTTGAAGATAGAGTTCAGCTCATGCGATAGTGGTGTGGCATCATAACCATTGATGAACACCTTCAATAAAACTTAGGCTGCTATTTCCCGCATGCAAGCTATGCTTTCTTAGGACTTCCTTATTTTCTAAGATTAATGTTTGTTTTTAATGGGTGTGGGAATATTGTATTAAATGTTTATGCAAACCCATCTGACATATAAAGGATGCATTTAGAAAGTATGTTCATAAAGGCTTATCTAAATTAGGGCAAATAATGTTCTTTTGGAAGCTGATAACAGATCTGGTAAATAATGTGGCTATTTTTTCAACATTATTATATAGCTTTTCAGCATGCAATCATTCTTAAATTTAATGAATTTATTTCCCATTTTAGTATTTTTTAATAGCAAATTGTTACTGCTGCTTAGTTTTCAATGATGACCAAAATGAATGAAAGTTTTTATTTGCTCAAAAGCACCCTTCGTAAGATATAAGGAAGATATCATTAGATTTTACATTATGATTATTTCTCATGCATTATTTTCAATCTTGACCTGTCATTGATATATAAGAAAGATACCCTCAGCTCTAACGCTGCTACTTACATGTGTTTGCCCACTTCTCCCAGCGCCAACAATGAGAACAATCTCACTGACTCGGTGGATTTGGCATTCTGAAACACATATTTTTCTATGTAGTGAAAATACCTTGTGGCATGCTTTATATGAATAATGTGAAAATGACACTGAAAGTACTATATAACATAATACAGAAATAAAAGATCTAACAATTATTTAGTATCATATTTTTACAACTCATGGGATTAATTTAACAGACACATATAGATTATTCAATTCAAAAAATAGTATTTTGCCTATAAATATACATTATCTTCCAAAAAATGTTTACACTTATTACTAAAGTGCAAGAAAAATTACAACATATAGTCTACCGTAATCACTAATGTTCTAACTCGACCAGCATGTACCTTGACATCACTAATGAACTGGTTGACAACATTTGTGGCTTCATTGGGGGCCATTACAGTCAGGGCTGCCACACACTTCGCAATGGAGTGGAACGCCTGAAAGAATGAAATATTATATTAGTAACATTGTGAACAAATTTTTTTAAACACTTACTGCTTTGTTTATTTAAAATAGACAATATATGTTGCCAGAAATTCACAAAATGTTCTGCATGTACTTGTTTCAGAGAATGGCAATTCATGCATCAACAACCTGTTTGCCACACCATCTGAAATGATGTTTGGTCCAACAAAAGGCCAGAAATAATGTAATGTTTTAACGCACATCATTCGGGCCAATCAGAAGACTGAATTATTTGTGTTTCACTGGTTATGCGCACACATGCAATATTTGATGTTACGTGCTTTCCCGCATTTGTCAGAACTTCGGACGTCATTTTAAGCATTCTGTCCATACATTAATTGGCTGTCAAAATGACTCTATGACTGTATTACCACACCAGTCAGAAGCCCAGGGCTTGAACACACAACCTGTGGATAAATAGACGGATGCTCTACAGCATGAACAAACCAGCCTGATAGCTACAGCAATATTATAAATATCTACTACAGATGTCCAACATGTCGTTATTATATCTACTACAGATGTCCAACATGTCGTTATTATATATACTACAGATGTCCAACATGTCGTTATTATATCTACTACAGATGTCCAACATGTCGTTATTATATCTACTACAGATGTCCAACATGTCGTTATTATATCTACTACAGATGTCCAACATGTCGTGACTAGCCTGATAGCTACAGCAATATTATATCTACTCTAGATCCCAACATGTCGTTATTATATCTACTCTAGATGTCCAACATGTCGTTATTATATCTACTCTAGATCCCAACATGTCGTTATTATATCTACTCTAGATCCCAACATGTCGTTATTATATCTACTCTAGATGTCCAACATGTCGTTATTATATCTACTCTAGATGTCCAACATGACGTTATTATATCTACTCTAGATCCCAACATGTCGTTATTATATCTACTCTAGATCCCAACATGTCGTTATTATATCTACTCTAGATCCCAACATGTCGTTATTATATCTACTCTAGATGTCCAACATGACGTTATTATATCTACTCTAGATCCCAACATGTCGTTATTATATCTACTCTAGATCCCAACATGTCGTTATTATATCTACTCTAGATCCCAACATGTCGTTTTTATATCTACTCTAGATGTCCAACATGTCGTTATTATATCTACTCTAGATGTCCAACATGTCGTTATTATATCTACTCTAGATCCCAACATGTCGTTATTATATCTACTCTAGATGTCCAACATGTCGTTATTATATCTACTCTAGATCCCAACATGTCGTTATTATATCTACTCTAGATCCCAACATGTCGTTATTATATCTACTCTAGATGTCCAACATGTCGTTATTATATCTACTCTAGATGTCCAACATGTCGTTATTATATCTACTCTAGATCCCAACATGTCGTTATTATATCTACTCTAGATCCCAACATGTCGTTATTATATCTACTCTAGATCCCAACATGTAGTTATTATATCTACTCTAGATCCCAACATGTCGTTATTATATCTACTCTAGATCCCAACATGTCTTTATTATATCTACTCTAGATGTCCAACATGTCGTTATTATATCTACTCTAGATCCCAACATGTCGTTATTATATCTACTCTAGATCCCAACATGTCTTTATTATATCTACTCTAGATCCCAACATGTAGTTATTATATCTACTCTAGATCCCAACATGTCGTTATTATATCTACTCTAGATCCCAACATGTCTTTATTATATCTACTCTAGATCCCAACATGTCGTTATTATATCTACTCTAGATGTCCAACATGTCGTTATTATATCTACTCTAGATCCCAACATGTCGTTATTATATCTACTCTAGATGTCCAACATGTTGTTATTACATCTACTCTAGATGTCCAACATGTAGTTATTACATCTACTCTAGATTCCAACATGTAGTTATTACATCTACTCTAGATGTCCAACATGTTGTTATTACATCTACTCTAGATGTCCAACATGTAGTTATTACATCTACTCTAGATGTCCAACATGTTGTTATTACATCTACTCTAGATTCCAACATGTAGTTATTACATCTACTCTAGATGTCCAACATGCCGTGACCAGCCTAAAAGCTACAGCAATAGTACATCTACTCTAGATGTCCAACATGCGGTGCGTGTGTTACCTGTTTGTGTATGGAGAAGGGCGTGGTGTGTGAGGATGGACTGTAGATTGGCTTGATCAGCATCTGTAACACAGGAGGTAGGTATACCTTAACTGTATATAACAACAAGAAAGAACTGAAATAATCTAGGTTTTTATTCCTAAACTATATAGGTGTTCAGTTGAACACATGTGTCGCCCTCGGATACTTTGTCAGAAAAACAAATAAATAAATAACAAAATCCAAGCACAATAAGGGGCAAAACTCAGCCAAATGTGACCTCAACCTAAAGAATTTGGCATGTCCGTATTGTCATAAGCCATAAGAACTTTAAAGTTTGATGAAGAAATGTTAAAAAACTGCAAAGTTATAGCAAACGTTAAGTTTTCGTGATGGACAGAGGAACAAAGCGTTCCCTTTGTTACGCCTTTTTTGTGAAAGGGCAACACAAAAACCTTTTCTACGATGGATTCAACTCCACTGTTCCTATATCTTCTAGCTAAATGAATATGGTAACCCCCACTTGCCCCTATACCTGTAGGAGATCTCTGAAGCCCAGTTTGGGGAGGCCGACGACGGCCTGGAAGAACTCCAGCATGGCATGTAGCGCCCCTCCCTGCAGCAGCGGCGATTGCAGCAACACCAGGATCTGTGGCAGGATCTCGGACGGAATGGACGCCATCGACGACTTGTGCTGCTTCGAGATGCTCGTCAGCAAGTGGAGGGTCAACTAAAACAAACAAAAAAAAATGTTTAAAGATTTCTACCTCTCTCTTTTTTTAAATTTCATTAGATTTGTTATTAAAAGTTTGCTATGATCAGTTGAACCAATTTCTATTTCCACAAAGAAATTTGACATGAGTTTTTCATTTTATTTAATTCTTTAATTTAAAATGTTTGATGATGAGTTCAACATACTTCAACTAACACCTACCACATGCTCACTGCAAACTTTTTTTATATGTCAAAAAGAAAGCAATGGCATGGAATTAAAATTTAGTTATTTGTTTGTAGCAATAAAAATACTTCCTGTAACGTGGGCTTTATATATCATATATTTTTTGGCAAAAAGGCTATTAAAGAATACATAAAGTGAAGCCCAAGGTTTCTGTAAATGTTCAAGTGTTCTGTAAATGTTGCGGTGCGGTACCTGTGAGACGTGAAGATCGTTCTCATTGATGAGTGGAGGCATCTCTCGCATCATGTCATTGATCATGTCAGCTGTGAGGGCCGTCCCTGTACAACACATGCAAATGGTGGGAGTGAAATAAATGTGAGGGTTGTACAAAAAGTAATACTAGTGATATAATGAAATATTCATTTCCATTTTGATGGCTGTTTCTTAAAGTAATATTAAAATGTGCTTACATGAAAAGTCTCAAATTTAATATTAATAATTATAGGTCGATAATGTTGGGCATCTTAAAACGTTAAAAAAGGATTGTTTTAAGGATATGAAAGTAAAATTCAACAAAAAAGAATCAACATAACATGAATAGGCTGCGTATTCAGATGCTGAACATAACTTACCCCAGTTTTTAACCAGCATATCCAAACATGCTAATGTACTGAGTTTTAAGGCCCTCTGGTTTTTCCGCAGGAAAGTTGCTAATATTGGGATCCCATCAGTTAAAATAGGCCGTAGGTCTATTCGTAAGGGTGAACTGGCTATCATAGTTAGAGCTTTTACAGCAGTTAGTCGGGTTATTTCATTCTTTAACCTACAACAAAGAAACAAATTAAATAGGTTTACATCTTTGCACCATCTGAATAAGCAATATCAATGCTTCTTAAATCATGAGACAGAAAGAAATTGAGTATTTTGACATAAATTAAGTTACAAATCTCAAAAGCACTACATCTAATATTTTCAAACTATAGATTCAATTGTCTTAAATGATTTTATTAGCTTTAAGCTAGTTCAAGACATGACAAACAAAGAGAATAACGCTCTAAAACAAAGACGCAACCCACCAATAAGGGTGGCTATAAAATCTAATGGCAAACACCCCTGAACCTCTCTAGGAAGATGGGCAGACATTCTCGTAGTTCATTATTGAGCACATCGCCCAGGTTCCTGATGATCTGGCCCATACAGGAGATGGCCCTCTCCTTCACCTCCTGGTCTATGTCGGCCGCCTTCAGTCGGACCAGCGTGCATCCATATACCTCACTCACGTACGGCTTGAAGTCAAACGATCCTTGCAACTCCGGCTCTGAAATGTAGGAGGTTTAAATGAAGAGAGAACAATTTAATAATGAAAAAAATAACACATAACTGTGAGACTCTTGCTCTTATAGAACAAATAGTTTAAATGAAACGAAAAATTTAATGTGGAATTTAATTCAAATAGTTTCCCAATTCTTTCCACCTTATGACCAAGAAAATAGATCATTAACTAATGCACTGATGATCTTGATAAGCTGCTATCCCTCTACCACTGGGCAATGTAGTGACTAAAGGTAAGAATATTACTTAAATAAAAATAATGAAAGATAAGGAATACCTAGGGGCCTGATGACCTTGACAAGCTGCTGGGTGACCAGGAGGGCCTCGGATGTGATCTTGTAGAACGGGTCGCCCACCGCATGCACTATAGGCTGAAAACAAGAGAGCTGTCTGGTCAGCATACAAGTTGTTTTTTTTAATTGTATTTCTAAAGGGTAAAAAACTGTGTGCACTACAGCTGAAATCAAGCATTATTTTGTTTTCATGGGAAACAATTTTAAAATTAAATTTCCTTTGCTTGTGGAATTTTATGCCACTTAAAACACACATTAAGTTATTATCAGCAGTCAGTTGACCCATTGAAAGTTTTTTCAGAGGAACTAAACATAAATGGTACTGAGTCCATATTTGTGCCAGTAACTGTCAAATGCCTTACATGTTTCAGAGGTAGGCAATGAATGGAAGTGGAAATCATGTATCATCACAGAGAGAAATCATTAGCCAATTTTAGATGCACCCTCACGACATAGACCATTTCGCAACTGTCAATCATGATCATTTATAACAGTACATGGTCAATTTTAATCAAATAGATTAGGATTATATTGTCAGGTGACAATCTGACCTAGAAAACACAAAAGAAAGACCCCTTCACAAGCCTTCACAAGATCAAAGCAAATCTACCGCATTGGGCGGAGTTTGAAATTTTGCGGAACGGTGCATTGATCTTCATTTAGGGAAGTTGCAGAACAACAGTGCCAGTCAATTTTTGGGATTGTTACCACAAAATGGACTAGTTTAAAGAGAATTTAAAGGGACTGTTACGAAACAAAACTATTTCAAAGATGATTTAAACTCAATCCCTACATACCGGCAGGAGAACTTTGATGAAGGGATGGAAGACGACTGGGTTGTGGTTGCTAAGGATACAGTTAAGGAAGGCCAGCGTGTCAATCTTCATGTTCGATGTTGAGTTCTTGTCCCTGAAATAGCAGAAGGTGTTGGTTTCTTTTAGTTAAATGCTGGGTTTTAAACTCATATATGTTAACATTATGGCAGCTTTTAGCTGCATATACTTTTACAAAGGACAACAGTCATACTTGATTCAGAGATAACAGAGAAAACACAAAAAAATCATGTTATGACCAATTAAATACAGTACATATTTACCCAGGGCTCAAATAAACCCCAGAATAAAGAAAATTATGCATGCATGCTGCATTATGCCAATGACTGCTACATGTTGTGAATTTTAAGAATTGTTCAAGTTTTAAAAAAAATGCTTACCAAAAAAATACAAATAATTGCGCTTTATAAGAGGCTCTTAGAAGCCAAACTAAAAACCAATTACTCAAGAAAATTCTGAGGGCATGGTGCAAAACTGTTGTAACTACCTATTTTATGTAACAAGTTACAACAGTTCTGCACCAAGCCCTTGATTTGCAAATAAACATAATATAAGCCCAATACAGTAACATAACTACTACATGTTAACACTGAACGCCAATGCTGCCTACCCGAGGGCGTACTGTATGCCGGGCACGAGCATGGGGAGGTGGTCCTTGAGAGCCCCAGGGAGCACCAGCACCAGCTCTGTCAGCAGGGAGAAGCAGCCCTGTCGCGTCTTTACACTTTTCTCCTTCAGCTGTTTGTGAACGGCCCGCACAATGTCCCCTATCTGGCCTTGTAGTAGCAGCACCGGTCTGAAAATATATGGGGAAAAAAGCAGTAAGAAGCAGTTTTTGCTCATCCTTATTAATATGTCCACTATCTGGCCTTGCAGTAGCAGCACCGCACCGGTCTGAAAGAATATTCAAATGTGTTTATTATTTAATGGACAACCCACACTAGTTTTCCAAGCAAAAAAACAGTTGTTTGTGAATGACCTGCACTATATCCCCCTATCTAGCCTTGCAGTAGCAGCACCGGTCTGCAAATATATGAAAACACAGAAGGATAGATTGACATTCTTCAAACTATCTGTCAGCAATGAGAAGCAACCCTAGGACATCATATGCTCTCCTTCAACTGTTGGTGAATGGCCAACACTATGTTCCCTACCTGACCTTGCAGTAGAAGCAACAGTCTGCAGTTTCCTGTTAAAATGTAAAATGCTTGATTTGTTTTTAACTGTGTGTTATTTCGTGCCAGGCTCATACATGTTGGTTTTTTATTTAACAATAGAAGTCCTGCACTGTCATCGATCTAATCTTGTAGTAGAAGCACCGTTCAAAAAAGATGTAGATTTTTATTAAGATGTTTTTAACAATTCACAAATGACATGTTTTTGAATGACACAAACAATATTTAACTAAGATACCTTATACCAAGTATATATACAAATGTATAATTTCTTAAGCTTTGTAAAGATGTATAATTTTGCATATATTCACCAAAAAAGGTTATAAATCTGTATTTATAGTAACTCTGTAACAGTATCATTTCAAATAAACAAAATAGAGGTCAGAGTTGAAGGTCAAACATATACATACCCCTCTTCCTGCTCCATAGCGTTGGGGTCAGGGGACACGGTTGGCCGAGTCTGTCGCAGCAGTGTCATGTACGCCTGGAATATGTCTGCCTTTACATTCTCCTCCCGTTCTGTAAACATTTATATAAATGCAGAAATGTATAAAAGTTTCAGGAGCCAACCATAATGTTTTATTTTTTAATAACCAATTTTGAAGCCTGACAAAGCATTTTGTGCATAACATTTATTTAAAACCCAGGTAAATAGATAATATTCACTAATATTCACCATGAACCAAAAACAGCTTACCTTTTGAAACAAACACATATGAAGTCAGAAAAGATCCACAGCAGTCTTTGATCCTTCCGCAAGTGTAACAGAGACCAACAGAGACACGTACCTTTGAACCTTGCGATCAATGCTGGGGAAACAACTTTGTAGAAGTCAGCAAGCATCTCGTGCCTGGTGCCCACGACCGCGGACAGACACTTGGCGGCGGCACGGCGGACCTTCCACGACATGTCGTCATCATCACTGTACTCCTCGTCTGAACCCCTGAAACAAAACTCACAGCTGATCACTCTGCCTCATTCCCCGCAAAACATGGGCAAAATGGCCCTTCCTGCTGGCATTTATGCCATTTCTTAGGTCAAGGTCATAGTACCATGGTCAGTTATGCTTACCAGCATTCTTCGGTTTACAAGTACTTGCCCCTAAACCTCACAATCAACCAACTGCTTCCTCACATGAGACAGATGTGAGGTAAAGCTGAACACAAGCCATAGCACAAAGTCTTGTATCAATTATAACCGAGAGTCTGTCACTCTTGCCGGGCCATTGTTGAAAATTAAGATGTCCAATTGGGTACAGCTATTGTATACATCAGAGATTTTTTTTATCAGAGATTATCCCTCTGATTTTCTAATGTTGAATAGGGTGAAGGTATAAAAGCAGACAATATTCAAACTTAATCAACTGTGAATTTTCTTCCTTACAGTGTGAAGCTAGCCTCATTACACTTATGTTAACATTTTCGGACTACCCAAGTACCATCCTACCAGTGTGCCATCAAAACTGTATTCCCAACATGAGACAAGAGGGCCCAGAGGGCCCTGGGTCGCTCACCTGAGGAAAAGGTCACAGGCAACAGTGGAGCCAATAATAGAGAACCCCAGGCCCAGGGGCATAATTTGAACAACTTTGGTAGAGG